>Ga0247817_10000031_pt1 | contig 224686 bp, 170 predicted proteins | sample UWRJL212509R1_FD_178010 | JGI IMG/M metagenome (GOLD analysis project Ga0247817, IMG submission 178010) | Plant litter microbial communities from Arlington Agricultural Research Station in Wisconsin, United States - UWRJ-L212-509R-1 | ecosystem: Environmental > Terrestrial > Plant litter >... | reverse complement strand
GTAGCTGGCAAAGCCCCGTGGGAAGAAAACAACTGAGCGTAGTTTAATTACGCTAAAGAAACTAAGAACATGGGAAAATTGACCAAAAAGCAAAAAGAAGCTCTTTCGAAATACGACGCAACCCAGGCTTATACCCTGGAACAAGCAGCGGAAGTCCTAAAGACGATTTCTTATACTAAATTTGATTCTTCTGTTGATATCGACGTTCGTTTGGGCGTAGATCCTCGTAAAGCTGATCAAATGGTACGTGGCGTGGTAACATTGCCACACGGAACCGGAAAGGATGTTCGTGTATTGGTATTGTGTACTCCAGACAAGGAGGCGGAAGCGAAAGAAGCAGGAGCAGATTTCGTTGGTCTTGACGAGTTTATCACTAAGATAGAACAAGGCTGGACTGACATCGACGTGATAATCACAATGCCTAGTGTAATGGCAAAAGTGGGTAAGTTAGGTAAAGTATTAGGGCCTCGCGGTCTTATGCCAAACCCTAAATCAGGTACAGTTACACCGGATGTAGCTAAAGCTGTGAAAGAAGTTAAAGCAGGTAAGATCGATTTCAAGGTTGACAAATCTGGAATTATCCATACAAGCGTAGGTAAGGTTTCTTTTGGACCAGACCAACTTGCACAGAACGCGACTGAGGTTATCAACACCTTGATCCGCCTTAAGCCATCTTCGGCAAAAGGTACTTACGTAAAAAGCATTCACTTGTCGTCTACGATGAGCCCGGGTGTGACTATTGACAAAAACACGATTCCAGGATTATAATATGACACGGGAAGAGAAAGCAGTAATTATTGACGAGCTAAGTCAGAAATTCTCGAACACGCCATACTTCTATATTACCAGTGCTGCAGGAATGACTGTAAGTGAGGTTAACGTTCTTAGAGGCTTATGCTTCGAGCGCGGTATCGAGTATCGTGTAGTTAAGAATACACTGATTAAGAAAGCATTAGAAACACTAGATACGGATTATTCTTCTTTCGACACAGTTTTGAAAGGTTTTTCCGGTGTAATGTTTCACCCGGAGTCAGGTAAAGTTCCTGCACAACTGATTAAAGAATTCAAGAAAAAAGCAGGCAGCGATAAACTTAAGTTCAAAGGAGCTTCTGTTGATTCATCTGTTTTTGTTGGTGAAAGCCAGCTTGACGTTCTGATCGCTCTTAAATCTAAACAAGAGATGGTTGGAGAAATTATCGGTCTGTTGCAATCTCCTGCTAAAAACGTTATCGGCGCTCTTCAAAGCGGTGGAAACAAATTGGCTGGTATTCTTAAGACTTTATCTGAGAAAGAAGACTAATATAAATAGCCAGGCTGAGCTCTCCGGGTTTATAAAAAATCGAGCTCTTAAAATCATCTTATTGTATAATCACAAAATCAAAAATAAAAATGGCAGATTTGAAAGCTTTCGCGGAACAGCTTGTTAACCTAACGGTTAAAGAAGTGAACGAATTGGCTACAATTCTTAAAGACGAATACGGAATCGAACCAGCTGCAGCAGGTGCAGTAGTTGTTGCGGGTCCAGCAGGTGGCGGTGACGCTCCGGCAGTAGAAGAAAAAACGTCTTTTGATGTAATTTTGAAATCAGCAGGTGCTAGTAAACTAGCTGTTGTGAAATTGGTTAAAGACCTTACAGGTCTTGGACTTAAAGAAGCAAAAGAACTTGTTGACGGTGCACCGAAACCAGTTAAAGAAGGAGTTGCTAAAGACGAAGCAGAAGCTTTGAAAAAACAACTTGAAGAAGCTGGTGCAGAAGTTGAAGTGAAGTAATTTGCTTTATACCAATCATCAATAATATCTTGGGAACAAGGCCTGACTTACGTCAGGTCTTTTCCTATTTTGCATATAAACCAAACAAATTGAACTTCCTTACGTTTGGTATATATGGCCGGAAACAGGATTTTAATTTCCGGTAAACTAATTCTCCTTCCGGATAATTGGTCTGAAACACTTCTTTACTCGTAGAAAAGAAGAAAAGGGACTGTTATTCTATTTCCTCTACGAGGCAAACGATTAAGGTTTTAAACTAATTAGTACGATTGCGTGTTGTAAAGTGTTACACCGTCGCTTTGTTTTCGTTCTACTAACCCAAAATCAGACATAGCCTTGGCTACAATTAAAGCAACTCCCAGAATAAATTTCTCCAGGATCAATCAAATTATTGATTATCCGGATCTGTTGGGAATCCAGGTACAATCATTCCGGGATTTCTTCAGTCTTGATACATCAGTAGAAGATCGTTCTGATGAAGGATTGTACAAAGTTTTCGCTGAAAACTTTCCTATTGCCGATTCTCGCGACAACTTCGTGCTCGAATTTATCGATTATTTATTAGAGCCACCAAAGTATTCTGTCGACGAATCAATTGATCGTGGGTTAACTTATGCAGTTCCACTAAAAGCGAAATTACGTTTGATATGTAATGACGCTGATCATGAAGAATTTGAAACTATTGAACAAGAGGTATTCCTAGGGAATATCCCTTACATGACGGATCGCGGTTCGTTCGTTATCAATGGTGCTGAACGTGTTATTGTTTCTCAGTTACACCGTTCACCGGGGGTGTTCTTCTCTATGAGCAAGCACACAAACGGTTCTAAACTATATTCTGCACGTATTATTCCGTTTAAGGGTTCATGGATTGAATTCTCAACTGACGTGAATAATGTCATGTATGCATATATTGACCGTAAGAAGAAATTCCCGGTTACTACGCTTTTAAGAGCCATTGGTTTTGGTTCTGATAAGGATATCCTTGATCTCTTCGGACTTTCTGAAGAAATAGGAGCGACTCCAACGAACTTGAAAAAAGCGGTTGGCCGTCGTTTGGCTGCGAGAGTTCTTCGCACCTGGACAGAAGATTTCGTGGATGAAGATACCGGTGAGGTAGTTTCTATCCAGCGTAACGAAGTATTGTTAGAACGTGATTCAACAATCACGCCTGAAGATATCGAAGTTATCGTGGAATCTGGCCAGAAGTCAGTGATCCTTCACAAAGAAGACATGAATGTTGCGGATTATAACATCATTTATAACACGCTGCAAAAAGATAGCTCAAACTCCGATAAGGAAGCTGTTGAGCAAATTTACCGTCAGCTTCGTAACGCAGAAGCACCGGATGAACAAACGGCAAGGGATGTTATCCAAAGCTTGTTCTTCAGTGATAAACGTTATGATCTTGGTGATGTGGGTCGTTACCGGATCAACAAAAAATTAGGTTCTGACACAAGTCTTGACGTTCGCGTTCTGACAACAGGTGATATCGTATCAATCGTTAAGTATCTGATCGGTCTGATCAATGCCAAAGCAGTTGTCGATGATATTGACCACTTGTCAAACCGTCGTGTTCGTACGGTTGGAGAACAACTTTACGCACAGTTCGGTGTAGGTTTGGCGCGTATGGCCCGTACCATCAAAGAACGTATGAACGTACGTGATAACGAAGATTTCAAGCCTGTTGATTTGATCAATGCGCGTACCCTTTCTTCTGTTATCAACTCTTTCTTTGGTACCAACCAGTTGTCACAGTTTATGGATCAAACGAATCCATTGGCTGAGATTACCCACAAAAGACGTATGTCTGCGCTGGGGCCTGGTGGTCTTTCCCGTGAAAGAGCAGGTTTTGAGGTTCGTGACGTTCACTATACGCACTACGGTCGTCTGTGTACAATCGAAACGCCTGAAGGACCGAACATTGGTTTGATTTCATCTCTTTGCGTATTTGCCAAAGTTAACGGAATGGGTTTCATCGAAACTCCATACCGCGTGATCGATGGTTCAGGTAAATTGACGAACGAGCTTATTTATATGACTGCCGAGGAGGAAGATTCCAAATACATTGCTCAGGCTAATGCCTCTGTCGATGCAGAAGGAAACTTTACGGTAGATAAAATTAAAACGCGTTTTGAAGGTGACTTCCCAATGGTTGATCCTTCTCAGGCGTCTTACATGGACGTTGCTGCTAACCAGATTGTATCAGTAGCGGCTTCTCTTATTCCTTTCCTTGAACACGATGATGCCAACCGTGCCTTGATGGGATCTAACATGCAGCGGCAGGGCGTTCCATTGTTGCGCCCACAAGCGCCAATCGTAGGAACGGGTCTTGAAAAGCGTGTTGCGATGGATTCACGTGCATTGGTTGTAGCTGAAGGTGACGGTGTGATTGAGTATGTGGATGCAACTAAAATTGTTGTTCGCTACGAGAGAACAGATGAAGAGCGTCTTGTTAGCTTTATTGAAGACAGCGTTTCTTATGACCTTGTTAAGTTCCGTCGTACCAACCAGGATACTTGCTTAAACCTTCAGCCAATGGTTCTTAAAGGACAGCAGGTTAAAAAAGGCGAAGCATTATGCCAGGGATATGGTACAGAAGGTGGAGAACTTGCACTGGGTCGTAACCTTTTGGTGGCGTTCATGCCTTGGCAGGGATATAACTTTGAGGATGCGATTGTAATCTCTGAGAAGGTGGTTCGTGATGATATCTTTACTTCTATTCACATTGAAGAATTTGAATTGGAAGTGCGTGATACGAAACGTGGAGAAGAAGAACTTACTGCTGAGATTCCTAACGTAAGTGAGGAAACGGTTAAAAACCTTGATGAAAACGGTATCGTACAAGTTGGTACGGAAGTAAAAGAAGGTGATATTCTGATTGGTAAGATTACACCAAAAGGTGAGTCTGATCCAACTCCGGAAGAAAAACTTCTTCGTGCAATCTTTGGTGACAAAGCCGGTGATGTGAAGGATGCTTCGAAAAAAGCGCCGCCATCTATGAAAGGTGTAGTTATTGATACTAAACTTTTCTCTCGTCCAACGAAAGAAGAGCGTGCTAAGCACAAAGACGAGTTGAAGTTGCTTATGAAGAAATATGGCCGTGATTTGACAGCACTTCGCGGACGTATTATCGAGAAATTGGTTTCTCTTACAGACGGCAAAACAAGTCAGGGTGTTAAGCACAAATTCGGAGATGAGTTGATTTCAAAAGCAGTTAAATTCAACGTGAGAAATATCTCTGAGAATTTATTCCCTGCCAACAACCCATACCGTGATGAAAGCCAGTACGCAGTGGTTGAGGAAGTAAACTTGATCGGTGATGTGTTAACTGATTCATGGACGGAAGATGCGCATACAAACCGCCAGGTTTCTCTTGCATTGAAGAACTATCTTAACGCTCGCAGCGAGTTGATGGGCCGTTTCAAACGTGACCGTTTCGCTCTTGAAGTTGGAGATGAACTTCCTGCTGGTATCGTGAAACTTGCGAAAGTATATATCGCTAAGAAACGTAAATTGAAAGTAGGGGATAAAATGGCGGGTCGTCACGGTAATAAAGGGGTAGTTGCCCGTATTGTACGTGATGAAGATATGCCATTCCTTGAAGACGGAACACCAATGAACATCGTGTTGAACCCACTTGGGGTACCTTCTCGTATGAACATCGGTCAGATTTACGAAACAATTCTTGCATGGGCAGGTCTTAAACTGGGTCGTCGCTATGCTACTCCGATCTTCGATGGAGCTACGGAAGCAGAAGTTGCAGCTGAGTTGAAAGAAGCTGGTTTGCCGGATTGGGGACGTACTTATCTATACAACGGACTTAGCGGAGAACGTTTTGATCAGCCGGTTACAGTTGGACTTATGTACATGATGAAACTGGGTCACTTGGTTGATGATAAAATGCACGCTCGTTCGATTGGACCATACTCGCTTATTACACAACAGCCGTTGGGTGGTAAAGCACAGTTTGGGGGTCAGCGTTTTGGAGAAATGGAAGTGTGGGCACTTGAAGCTTTCGGTGCATCTCACATTCTTCAGGAAATCCTTACCGTGAAATCGGATGATGTAGTGGGCCGTGCCAAAGCATACGAAGCTATCGTAAAAGGTGAAAACCTTCCGAAACCAAATATTCCGGAGTCATTCAATGTACTTGTCCACGAACTTCGTGGATTGGCATTGGAAATTACGCTGGACTAATTTTTAGTCGTAAGCAGAGCGTCAGAAATGTCGCTCTGCTTAGAAATGCAATACAAATTGAGTTTCGACTAACAGACAAACGACTCTTTAATTATGTCTTTCAAAAAGAACAAAAAACTAAATAGTGATTTTTCCAGAATGACAATCAGTCTGGCATCACCTGAATCGATACTGGAAAGTTCGTTCGGTGAAGTAACCCAGCCTGAAACCATCAACTACCGGACGTATAAGCCGGAAATGGGTGGTTTGTTCTGTGAGCGTATTTTCGGTCCTGTGAAGGATTGGGAATGTCATTGTGGAAAATACAAGCGTATCCGTTACAAAGGTATCATCTGCGACCGTTGCGGTGTGGAAGTTACTGAGAAAAAGGTACGTCGTGAGCGTATGGGACACATTGAGCTTGTGGTTCCTGTTGCACACATCTGGTACTTCCGTAGCTTACCGAACAAAATCGGTTATTTGCTGGGATTGTCTACCAAAAAACTGGATCAGATCATTTACTACGAGCGATATGCCGTAGTTCAGGCTGGCGTTAAAGAAGAAGATGGCGTTAGCTACCTTGACTTCCTTACGGAAGACGAATATCTTGACATCATCGACAAACTTCCTCGTGAAAACCAATTGCTTCCTGACACGGATCCAAACAAGTTTATCGCGAAGATGGGTGCTGATGCCCTTGAAATGCTTTTGAACCGTATCAAACTGGATGAGCTTTCATACGAACTTCGTCACCAGGCTGCGACAGATACTTCTCAGCAACGTAAAGCGGAAGCGCTTAAACGTCTGAAAGTTGTTGAAGCGTTCCGTGATGCAAACACACGTGTGGAAAACCGCCCGGAATGGATGGTGATCAAAATGGTTCCGGTAATTCCACCAGAACTTCGTCCGCTTGTGCCTCTTGATGGTGGTCGTTTTGCGACTTCTGACTTAAATGACTTGTATCGTCGCGTTATCATTCGTAACAACCGTCTGAAACGTTTGATCGAGATCAAAGCGCCTGAGGTAATCTTGCGTAACGAAAAACGTATGTTGCAGGAAGCGGTTGATTCGCTTTTTGATAACAGCCGTAAAGTGAACGCGGTACGTTCTGAAGGGAACCGTGCTTTGAAATCACTTTCTGATATGCTTAAAGGTAAGCAAGGACGTTTCCGTCAAAACTTGCTTGGTAAGCGTGTCGATTATTCTGGTCGTTCTGTAATTGTAGTAGGACCAGAATTGAAACTGCACGAGTGTGGTTTGCCGAAAGATATGGCTGCTGAACTATTCAAGCCGTTTATCATTCGCAAGCTTATCGAGCGCGGAATCGTTAAAACTGTAAAATCAGCTAAGAAAATCGTAGATCGTAAAGATCCTGTGATTTGGGATATTCTGGAAAACGTTTTGAAAGGACACCCTGTTCTTCTAAACCGTGCTCCAACGCTTCACCGTTTAGGTATCCAGGCGTTCCAACCAAAGCTGATCGAAGGAAAAGCAATCCAGTTGCACCCACTTGTGTGTACTGCATTCAACGCTGACTTTGACGGTGACCAGATGGCCGTTCACGTGCCATTGGGTCAGGAAGCCGTTTTGGAAGCTTCTATGTTGATGCTTTCTTCTCATAACATCCTTAACCCTGCGAATGGTGCACCTATTACGGTACCATCACAAGACATGGTTTTGGGTCTGTATTATGTTACAAAAGGTCGCGTAAGTACGCCTGAGTACCCAATCATTGGAGAAGGAAATATTTTCTATGGTCCTGATGAAGTTATCATTGCGATCAACGAAGGTAAACTTTCGAAACATGCGAATATCAAATGCCGTCTGCGTGTACGTAATGACGACGGAACATTTGAAATTAAATTAGTCGACACAGTTGCCGGCCGTATCCTGTTCAACCAGGCGGTTCCAGCTGAGGTAGGCTATATCAATGAATTGCTTACCAAGAAAAAGTTACAGCAGATCATTGGTTTGGTATTTAAACTTGCAGGTGTTGCCCGTACGGCACAATTCCTGGATGAAATCAAAGAACTCGGTTTCCAAATGGCCTTTAAAGGTGGTTTGTCAATGGGGCTTAATGATGTAATGGTACCAGACGAAAAAGTGAAACTGATCGAGCAGGCGAAAATAGACGTTGAAAACGTTTGGAGTAACTACCTGATGGGTCTTATCACTGAAAACGAACGTTACAACCAGGTTATCGATATCTGGACACGTGTTAACTCACGTATCACAGAGACGTTGATGAAGCAATTGGAAACGGATCAGGGTGGATTTAACTCCATCTACATGATGATGCACTCCGGTGCACGTGGTTCCCGCGAACAAATCCGTCAGCTGGGTGGAATGAGGGGTCTTATGGCCAAGCCTCAGAAAAACATGGCTGGTGGAGCAGGTGAAATCATCGAAAACCCAATTCTTTCTAACTTTAAAGAAGGTCTTGACGTTTTGGAGTACTTTATCTCAACGCACGGTGCACGTAAAGGTCTTGCGGATACAGCCTTGAAAACAGCGGATGCAGGTTACCTGACCCGTCGTTTACATGACGTAGCGCAGGATGTTGTAGTGGTTGAAAACGACTGTGGTTCTCTTCGTGGTATCGCAATCTCTGCTTTGAAAGACAACGAAGATATCGTTGAACCACTTTCTGAGCGTATTTTGGGTCGTGTGAGTGTTCATGATGTATTTGATCCTTTATCGGGTGAAATTATTCTGACTTCCGGACAGGAAATTACAGAAGAGATCGCTTCTTATATCGACGAAACAAGTATCGAAACAGTTGAAATTCGTTCAGTACTTACTTGCGAAACACGTAATGGTGTTTGTGCGAAATGTTACGGACGTTCTCTTGCTTCGGCTTACATGGTTAACATCGGTGAAGCTGTGGGTGTAATTGCATCGCAGTCAATTGGTGAACCAGGTACCCAGCTTACACTTCGTACATTCCACGTGGGTGGTACGGCATCCAACATTTCTGTTGATGCCAACATTAAAGCGAAGTTTGACGGAACAATTCAATTTGAGGAATTACGTCTTGTTGATTCTGTAAATAATGAAGGAGATCCAATTACAGTGGTAATGGGCCGTTCAGGTGAGGTGAAAATCGTTAACCTTGAAACAGGTCAGTTACTAATCTCTAATAATGTTCCTTACGGTGCTCAGCTTCTTGTAAAAGATGGCGACAAAGTAACGAAAGGACAGGAGCTTTGTACATGGGATCCATATCACGCAGTAATCCTTTCTGAATTCAGCGGTGTTGTTTCATTCGATGCTATTGAAGAAGGAATCACTTACCGTGAAGAATTTGATGAGCAAACAGGTTTCCAGGAATCAGTTATTATCGAAACACGTGATAAAACCAAAAACCCTGCATTGGTGGTAAAAGGTAAGAGCACGTTGTTGAAAGACCAAACTGAAAAAGGATATAACTTACCAGTTGGAGCTCGTTTGGTAGTGAAGAATGGTTCGCCGATTAAAGCGGGTCAGCCTTTGGCAAAAATCCCTCGTGTGGTTGGAAAAACACGCGATATTACGGGAGGTCTGCCACGTGTAACGGAATTGTTCGAAGCACGTAACCCATCAAACCCTGCAACAGTTTCTGAAATCGACGGTGTTGTATCATACGGTGGTGTTAAACGTGGTAACCGCGAGATTCATATCGAATCAAGAGATGGTACACAACGCCGCTACATGGTTGCGCTTTCGAAACACATTCTTGTACAGGATGGTGACTTCGTAAAAGCAGGTGATCCGTTATCGGATGGAGCGATCACACCGGCTGATATCTTGTCTATCAAAGGACCAACAGCAGTTCAGGAATATCTTGTGAATGAAATTCAGGAGGTATATCGTCTGCAAGGTGTGAAGATCAATGACAAACATATCGAGTGTATCGTACGCCAGATGATGCAGAAAGTAGAGATACTTGACGCAGGTGATACCAACTTCCTGGAAATGCAAGCGGTTGACCGCGTTGTGTTCCGTGAAGAAAATGATAAGATTCTTGATATGAAAGTGGTGGAAGATGCTGGTAGCTCGGAAACACTTAAACCAGGTATGATTATCTCTGTACGTCGTCTTCGTGATGAGAATTCAAGTCTGAAACGTCGTGACTTGAAACTTGTAGCGGCACGTGATGCACAGGCAGCTGTTGCGAAACCTACTCTGATGGGTATCACGCAAGCTTCTTTAGGTACTGAAAGTTTCGTTTCTGCGGCTTCGTTCCAGGAAACAACCAAAGTACTTTCGGAAGCAGCTGTACGTGGAAAACGCGACGAATTGAAAGGCTTGAAAGAAAACGTGATCGTTGGTCACTTGATCCCGGCCGGTACAGGTATGCGTAAATACGAAAACATCATCGTTGGTTCGAAAGAAGAGTATGATGCATTAGCAGAATCACGCGAAAAACAATCACGTAAAAAACGTGAATTGGTTTAGTCTGATTTTAATAAGATAAAAGAGTCGGTTCTGTGAAAGCGGAACCGACTCTTTGTTTTTAGATCCTGTATAATTTTAGTAATTTTCATTTTCAAAAATGAGAATGACATAAATCAAGATACAGCACCTGCTTAATAATTGAAACCTTGACGATGGAAGACAACAACAAAGAAAACGAACAGCAAATTAATGTAGAACTTTCGGAAGAAATGGCCGAAGGTGTTTACTCAAATCTTGCGATGATCGCTCATTCCAACAGCGAATTTATATTGGATTTTATCCGCCTTATGCCAGGTGTTCCCCGCGCAAAGGTGAAAGCGCGTATTATCATCACGCCTGAACACGCGAAGCGTTTGGTCGCTGCGTTGAAAGACAATATTGAAAAATACGAAGATCAGTACGGACCCATTCAAAGTAATCACGATAGCGATCCTTCTTTTAACTTTCCAATTAGTTTTGGAGGACCTGGCGGAGAAGCCTGATACATTATATTTTTTTCTGAAAACCTGTTGCAAAATACTATTGCAGCAGGTTTTTTTGTTCTGAGTATGCCCCGTTTAAATCAGAAGCATCTTAACAAAACGTGAAATATCTGAATAAACCAGACAGGTTTTAGTGTTTTTATGGATATTGCACCAAAATTGTAAAATACCTTTTATGACTACGCGTAACGCACAAGTTCTTCTCGTTGTACTGATAACTCTGGTAATCTTTTCGTGTAAAAAGGAAAAGAAAACTGAAACAGATCCTGGCACAATTCAAAAACCGGCAACGGCCGTTTTAGCAAGAACGCGCTATAACATTGGCGATACATTGGCTATTGGATTTTCGCAGCCTGTTGCGCAATTTGAGATAAAGTGGAATGACTTGCCCGTAACAGCGCCCAAACAACTTGCTGATTCTGTTTTTGTCAGAGCGGATTCTGAAAAGACAGGCTGGAAGAAGTTGATTGTGAGCGGAACAACTAAAACCAAAGAGACTTTTGCCGATACGTTATCCGTTGAGTTATTGTCTAATGTGGTGCCCGCGGAAATGAGTTATTCTGTTTTGGCATCATATCCGCACCAGAAAACGAGTTTTACCGAAGGACTGGAATTTTATAAAGGGGAATTATACGAAAGTACCGGAGAAAACGGGAAATCGTTATTGATGAAAATTGATCTGAAGACCGGTGCTACTTTAAAATCAGTGCCTTTGGAGGATAAGTATTTTGGCGAAGGAATCACCATCGTGAACGATAAAATTTATCAGCTGACCTGGACCACAGGTATCGGGTTTCGTTACAACATGGATTTTAAACTGGATAAAACATTTACTTATTACACGCAGGGCTGGGGCATGACACACCGGGATTCTACGATTATCATGAGTGATGGTTCCAACAAAATCTATTTTTATAATACTGAATTTGAAAAGATCGGGGAAACTGAAATTTATGATCATAAAGGGCCCGTATTGAAAATCAACGAGCTGGAATATGTAGACGGTTATGTATTTGCCAATATCTGGGAAACGGACCGGATTATTCAGATCGATCTTGCCAGCGGAAAAGTGGTTGGAAATATGGATATGAAGAAGATAATTCCGGCAGAAGTTGACCAGACAGGATCGAGTGTGTTAAATGGAATTGCCTATCAACCTTTCGAAGGAGCATTTTACATTACAGGAAAAAACTGGCCAACCTTATTTAAAATTAAAATCTCTGGTGCCGCTAAAAGTAACCGCAAAACACTGGCTAAAAACTAGAATAAAAGCTGGGGAGTGATCTCATGATAACCAGGTTCAAGCTTTCCGGTACGAAATAAATTCACAAACTCATGGGCGCGTCGGGTAGGTTCCAGTAACCGGTAATTGCCCGCGCACCGAACGGCAAAGTTCAGACTATCCTGTAAGCTCATTTTATTTCCGGGAGAAATAAAGACAGGATTGGTCTTGAACTTGGAGCGTAATGCATAGCCTATAATTTCTTCTTTGCTGACAATCGGTGCGTAATCTCCTTTCTGGTCACCGGGCTCCTGCCATTTTCCAAACAAGATTTTTTTTGCGCACCCCATGGTGGGCATTCCCGTCAATGCCCCAAAGTGCGCTGCAATTCCCATTCTTCTGGGGTGTGCTATGCCATGTCCGTCGATCATCAAAATGTCAGGTCTTGTGGGCATCTGCTGCAAGGCTTGCATAAGTGCTGGAACTTCCCTGAAAGCCAGAAAACCCGGCGTGTAGGGGAATGTGGTTTTGCTTTGAACCAAGGAATAGGCAATGGGTTGTAAATCCGAATAGCGCAATACAACAATACCGGCAAAAATAATTTCACTAAACCGGTTAAGGGAAATATCTGCACCGGCGATGGTCACAACGGGCTTCGAAAATGGCTCGATAATGATCCGTTCCCGTAATTCTGACTGTATTGCTTTTGCTTCTGCAAGATTGAGCTCGTCATATCTTAAATCATCTTCCTCCATTTTCTTCTTTCTGATTGTGTGTCTGATATTTCAGCGAATCATCCTCTTGAAGCAATTATTTTATAGATATAATTAAAAAATATATTGTTTCAGTGATGCTATTAATCATTTATTAACTATTTCTTAATAGCTCCGGCCTTACTTTGGGCTCATGCTTTGCTCCTGTCAATGGTACCTATACCGCGCAAGAGCGAGATAATATCAGCAAAACCTGCCGATTAACAGGTCAAATCCCTGGTAAATACTCGCCGCCACCAATGAACATTTCTTAACCCAAAGTAAAAAGGCCTATGATTAAATAAGAACTACAAATCTCATTCCACAAAACCCGCTTTTAAGCATTCGCTCAGTCGAATAACTACTCACAAATCAATTTATATGGAAAATCAACTTTTATTAAAAAAGAGAATAAAGGTCTTGATGAAATTATTACAGCAAGTCGTGATGGCCCTCGCTGTATTGTTTTCTGCACAGACCTATGCACAAAATAAGGTTAACAGTAACGAAGAGACAATAATTTCGGGAGAAGTTGAAGACGAAAAAAATCAGCCAATTCCCGGCGCAAGTGTTGTTTTGAAAGGTTCGGCAAAAGGTACAACGACCGATGTAAACGGGAAATTTTCATTAAGCATTCCCAAATCGGCGTCAACGCTGGTTATAAGTTTTTTGGGATATAAAAGACAGGAAATTGAAGTGGGAAGTAAAACATCGTTTCAGATAAAACTGGAATTGAGCACGGACGAGCTTCAGGAAGTTGTAGTCGTTGGTTATGGAACGCAAAGGAAACAGACACTCACGGGAGCCATCTCCAACATCGTATCAGAAGATATCAAAACCACTACACATACAAGTTTGGCGCAAAGTCTACAGGGAAAAATTGCAGGTGTGCAGATTCGTCAGAATTCAGGCGAGCCTGGTTCATTCAGTACCAGCATTAATATCCGGGGCTTTGGTGAGCCGCTGTATGTTGTGGATGGTGTGGCGCGGGATGGCGGATACGAATTCCAGAAAATCAATCCGGATGATATCGAAAGCATTTCCGTATTGAAGGACGCCTCTGCCGCAATATTCGGGATTCGTGCCGGTAATGGTGTGGTGATTGTTACAACAAAAAAGGGAGTAAAAGGAAAACCGAAATTTAGTTATAACGCGGTTTATGGCCGTCAAAGCCCAACGGACGTTCCTCAAATGACGAGTGCGCTGCAATGGGCTGAAATGCGAAACGACGCAGCCAGAAATCTTGGTGAAAATCCTGTTTATACTACCGAAGAAATCGAAAAATTCAGAACTGGTGCACCCGGTTATCAGGGTACAGACTGGTACAAAGAGGTGTTAAATAAATCGGCATCCCAGCAGCAGCACTTTATTTCTGCATCGGGTGGGGAAGGCGCTGCGACTTATTTTACCAGTTTCGGTTATCAGAATGAAAACGGGCTTTTGAAAAGCAATGACATGGGGTACAAGAAATATACATTTCGTACCAATGTTGGCATTGATCTGACCAAGAATCTGAAAGCAGATCTGATTTTATCAGGGCTTTTTGATAAAAGAACGCAACCCGGCGATAACTTTTTTAACATCTACAAAGGGACGCGAATTGCTTTGCCTACCGAAAGACCTTTCGCCAACGACAATCCGAAATATCCTGCCTTGCTGAGTGGAGGTTATAATCCGGTGGCACTTGCCGATGGTAGCCTAACAGGATACAACGAAGAAGCGAATAAATTCTTCCAGTCTACATTTGCGCTTACGTATTCTGTTCCGTTTGTTCCAGGTTTGAAAATCAAAGGTTTGGTAGCTTATGACAGTAATAATTACCGGGCGAAATCGGTTTCAAAAAGTTATAATCTGTATACCTACGATGCCGCAACGGATAAATACACAGCACATCAGCAGCGTAATCCTTCACGAATCGGGAATAATTTCTCGGATAATAACCGGATTACTTTTCAGGGACAGCTTTTTTACAACAAGGTTATTGCCAAAAATCATAACATAGGAGCAACACTTGTATATGAGCAGCAGGAATCGAAAAACCGCTGGGCCGGATTGGGCAGGGAGTATGCTTTTTTCACGAACGACCAGATTGATCAGGCCGGTTTGAATAACCAGACCACCAGCGGTTCGGAAAGTGAATATGCGAGCCAGTCATATGTTGGCCGCTTGAATTATGATTTTAAAGAAAAATATCTGCTTGAAGTCGCTGCCCGTTACGATGGTTCGTATCGCTATCATCCGGATCGCCGTTGGGGATTGTTTCCGGTGGTTTCTGCGGGATGGCGTATCACGGAGGAAGGTTTCATGAAAAATATTCCTTTCATTTCCACACTTAAACTGAGAGGTTCTTACGGATTGGTAGGTGCGGATGCAGGAGCTCCGTTCCAATATGTTCCCGGATTTTCTTTGAGCGGTGGCGGTGGTTACGAATTCACCAACGGAAATTATACGACCGGAGCAGCGTCGCCGGCTATTGTCAACGAAAAGCTGACCTGGTTCAAATCCAAAATTCAGGATGTAGGTATTGATATCGGACTTTGGGATAATAAAATTGACCTGACTTTTGATATCTACCAGAGAGATCGTAAAGGTTTGCTGGCCAGAAGAAATGTTTCTTTGCCTAATACGTTTGGAGGAACATTGCCCGACGAAAACCTGAACAGCGACCGCGTCAGAGGAATTGAATTCACGGCTGGTTATAGTGGGCAGATCCGTGACTTTAAGTATGGCATTTCCGGGAATTTCAATTTTGCACGCACGATGAACCGCTACATCGAAAGAGGCGATTTTCTTAGCAGTATGGACAAATGGCGTAACGGCGGAGCAAATCGCTGGAATGATGTAGTTTGGGCTTATCAGCTGGAAGGTCAGTTTCAAAATAAAGATGAAGTCATTTATGCTCCGATCCAGAACGGAGACCTTGGAAATACCCGTGAACTTCCCGGAGATTTCAAATACAAGGATGTGGACGGAAACGGCGTGATCGACGGAAATGATGCTATGCCATTATTTTTCGGTGGTGATCCTAAAATGTATTATGGAGTAACCCTGAATGCTTCTTACAAAGGTTTCGATTTTACAGCCTTGTTTCAGGGATCAGGAAAATACAGCGTTCGCTTCCGGGAAGTATATGCCGAGGTATTCGCTTTCCGTGGAAACACACCTGAATATTTCTACGACAGATGGCATTTGTCGCCGGATAACGAATGGATTCCTGGGAAATGGCCGGCTTCACGTTTCAACTATAATGTAGGAGCTATGTATGCGGAAAGTTCAGCATGGCGGAAAGATGCATCCTATCTGAGATTTAAAAGTGCGCAGCTGGGCTACACGTTCAAACTGGGCTGGCTGAAAAAGATTGGTGTAGATGAGGTACGGGTCTATGGGAATGCGCATAATATTTTCACCTGGGCTGACCCGTTCGTAAAACCATTTGATCCTGAAAAAATCGAGGGATTATTCGGAGCCGGATTAACATACCCGGTAACGCGAAGCTACAACTTTGGTATTAACGTTAAATTCTAAGCGAGAAATGAAGAAATTAATCAGATATATGTTATTGCTGCCGGTTCTGTTTGCCATGAGCTGCGGTGATGTGCTCGACAAACAGCCATTGGATAAATTACAGGGTGAGAATCTTTTCTCAAATCCCGAAGGTGTAAAACTTTACATGGCAAATCTTTATTATCAGTTGCCCATCGAAGATTTTACATTTTTCAGACAAGGTTTCAACTGGAATACCGGCGACCCGAACAACGGAGGTTTTGCACCTGCGATGGTTACTGACGAAGCGGTTCATACAGAATTCGGTGATTTTATCGGGAATGATGATTTTCAATGGTGGGACCAGGGATATAAACTGATCCGGGATACCAACATCTTAATTGATATCATCCCAACACTCGCAATTTCTGAGGATGAAACAAAAGCTTTGGTCGGTGAGAGTTCCTTCATTCGTGCTTATGCCTATTTTGCTTTGGCCAAAAGATATGGCGGGGTTCCTATTATCACCTCTGTGCAGAAATACGAAGGAGATGTAGAAGCGCTTAAAGTGCCAAGAAGCACGGAAAAAGAAACCTGGGATTTTGTTTTGAAAGAATGCGATCTGGCAATTCAAAACCTGGGAGATTCGTGGCCTGGCGGAGAAAGAAGAGCGACCAAATGGGTGGCTTATGCGCTTAAATCGCGAGTAGCCTTGCACGCGGCGTCTCTTGCAAAATACGGAGACAGAGCGCCGATTTCAGGCACGGCCGTTGAACAGAAGCTGGTAGGCCTGGATAAAGCTGCTGCCGCGGAATATTACAAAGCTGCGATTGATGCTTCGGAAGCAATTGTCAATTCAGGGAAATTCTCTTTATACAAACCGTCTCCTGCGAATCCTGAGGAGGCAGCCGAAAATTACCGGAAGCTGTTTGAGGATCCGAACATTGCGCTGAACGAAGTCATTTTTATCAAAGGTTTTGCAAGACCAGGTGCTGGTACAGGGCATAACTACGGGATTTGGTTTCAGCCAAATCAAACAGCCAATGGCTGGCCGCATCCGGGACGTATGAATCCGACGCTGGATCTGATAGATGCCTATGAAAGTTATACCGATCCGGGCAAAAGCGCACCTATCATAACCACAGAATCAGGAAACGATCTTAACGATTATAACGGATTTAATGCTGCCAAAAGTTACAAACGTTATGACGATCCCGCGGGGATATATAAAGATAAGGACGCGCGGCTTTGGGCGACGACAATTTTGCCGGGCACTTCCTGGAAAGGCCAGAAAATTATCATTCAGGCAGGATTTATCAAACCTGACGGCAACGCACAGCTTTTTGGAGGTGAACCTGTTACAGTAAACGGGAAAACAATTTATCCGTACGGAGCCGCAGACCGCACCCAGTATTCGGGGTTTGATACCTGGGGTGGAAATAATACCCGGACGGGCGTAAGTTTTAAAAAATTTCTGAATGAAGGTGTGAATGTGGCACCGGGCTGGAATCAAACCGTATCCGACTGGGCTGATTTCCGGTATGCCGAAATCCTGTTGAACTATGCCGAAGCAATCGTTGAAAGCGGAACCGGAACACCAGTAAAAGGAGCTCAGGCATTGAATGATATTCGTCGCAGAGCCGGCCATACCAAAGATATTCCACTGACTATCGACAATGTGATTCGTGAAAGAAGAGTAGAGCTGGCTTTTGAAAACAAACGTTTCTGGGATTTGGTGAGACGACGGGAGTATCACACGCTGTTCAACAATTCGGTTCGTCATGCGCTGATTCCGGTTCTTGATTTGCGTGTTTCACCGGCAAAGTACATTTTCATTCGTCAGACCATCGCGAGACTTAATCCTGCCACTTTTGATTACAAACAATATTACCGGTATATCCCGGGCGTTGGTTCGAATGGTCTGGTTCAAAATCCTCAGTATTAATAACGACATGTGATTTTCAAAATTCTGATTATCAACCTATGTTTTCAAATTGATAAAAAAATGAAAAATATAAAACTATATATTCCAGTCCTGCTTTTGGCGCTTGCCACAAGTTCTTGTAAGATAGATAATTATCCCGCGCCCGATGCGCAGTTACATGGAACTTTTCTGGATATTGAAACGAATGAACCTGTCGAGCAGGATATTATCCGGGGCAGCACCATTGAATTTATCGAGCACGGTTATGCTTCTCAGACCAAGCAGGTGATGATTGTGAAAAATGACGGGACTTATCGCAACGATTTGATTTTTTCAAATACCTATACAATCACGCCGGTACGCGGGAATTTCGTTCCGGCTGAGCCGCAGGAAGTAACCGTTAAGGGTGAGACACAACTTGATTTTAAAGTACAGCCTTATATCAGGGTTAAGGACGTGAAGATTGAAACCGTGGGTACAAAAGTGGTGGCAACTTTCAAATTGCAGCAAACCGTTACGAACAATGTAAAGAAAATCGGATTGTATGCACATCCGGAGCCCGCCGTTGGTGAGCCGATGCGAACCGTTCTGGCAGATCAGGAGATCAATGCCGTGACGGATCCGAATAAAGTTTATAAGCTTGAAATAGATCTGCCTTCCAACAGCAGTAATTTGAAAACAGGAAATCAGTACTTTTTCAGAGTGGGAGCAATCATTGACGCACCCGAATCTAAATTTAACTACGCCAAAGCCGTTCGGCTGACTTTATAATGATTTAGAAACAGGGGATCAATTTTTTTTTGATCCCCTGTTTTCTTAAAATGAATCTCAAATCTGAACTAATAATAATGAAAATACTAAAATTTCTGTGTCTGTTCTCAGTGATTTCGATGAGTTGTAAAGTCGACGGAACCGTGAAGGAACCGGATGTAGCCAAACCTGTTGAAGAGATTAAATATGATGAAACCGGCAGTTTGTTCACCAGTTATAAAGGACTCGTAATGGCAGGTTATCAGGGCTGGTTCACCGCCGAAGGCGACGGGGCTGGCCGGGGCTGGCATCATTACCAAAAGGGCGGTAAATTTGAACCGGGATATGCATCTATTGATTTCTGGCCGGATGTCACAGAATACGAGAAAACCTATGCTACCGCTTTCAAATATCAGAATGGAGAAAGTGCCAAAGTATACAGTCCCTATGATGAGGAGAGTGTAGATCTTCATTTTAAATGGATGAAAGAGAATCATATCGACGGTGTATATATGCAGCGGTTTGTTAGCGAGGTAAAGGGTGAAAGCGGAAAACGGCACTTTAATAAAGTACTGGCGAATGCGCTGAAAGCCTCTAAAAAATATGAAAGAGCGATCAGTATTATGTATGATCTCAGCGGAGCAACTTCTGCAGACATGGATTTTATAGCCAAAGATTGGGAAGAACTGCAAAAACTTTTCAAGCTGTTTGATAACAAAGAAAACCCGACCTACCTGCGTCATAACGGGCGTCCGCTGTTGGCCATCTGGGGTGTGGGTTTCAACGATGGCAGGAAGTATACGATCGCGGATATTCAGAAGCTGGTAGGAACGATAAAAGGCCCGGCTAAAAAGGTGTCTGTTTTATTAGGTGTTCCGTATTATTGGCGAACGCTGACAAAAGACACGGAAAACTCCACCGCACTGCATACGCTCATAAAAAGTGCTGATGTGATAATGCCCTGGGCGGTCGGGCGGTATAATGCTTCAACTTATGCCAATGTGGCCGGAGTAACACTTGCGGGCGATATTGCCTGGTGTAAGACCAATAAAATCGATTATGCGCCACTGGTTTTTCCGGGTTTCAGCTGGGGGAATCTCAAAAATGATAAAGCGCTTTACAACGAAATACCAAGAGCAAAAGGAGATTTTTTATGGCAGCAAATTGCAGGTGCAAAAATGTCGGGTGCCGAAGCGTTGTACGTGGCTATGTTCGATGAAGTAGATGAAGGGACAGCTATTTTTAAGACAAAAAAGGAAAGTGAAACACCATTAAACGGAGATGGGAAATTTGTTGGTATTGAACAGGATCTTGCTTCTGATTTTTATCTGTGGCTTACGGGAGAAGGTGCAAAATGGTTTCACGGAGCAGCAGGTTATGGTGTGCAAAAGCCTGTGCGAAGTAAATAGTATGCTAAAACGGTTTCGTATCATGAAATAAATCGTTTTCTTAGCTGTGTGATATCAATCCACTACCAAATGAAACTCATAGCTAATACATTTTTGCTCGTTTTTCTATTTACGGCGAATACCATTGCGCAGAAGTTAAATCCGGGGCCGGTAACTACTTACAGAAATCCGGTTATCGCCGGAGATTTTGCAGATCCTTCGGTGATTCGGGTAGGGGATACTTATTATGCGGCGGGAACGTCGTCGGAATGGGGGCCGGCTTATCCGATCTATTCGTCCAAAAATCTGGTAGACTGGGAATATGTTGGCCCTGTTTTTGCCGAGCTGCCGGAATGGACTATGGGAAGTTTTTGGGCACCTGAATTATTCTTTCGTAATGGTACTTTTTATGTTTATTATACAGCCCGGAGAAAGTCAGACAAACAATCATTTATTGGCGTTGCCAGTACAAAAGATTTGAAAAAAGGATTTGCGGATCATGGCATAGTCATTGAATGGACCAAGGAAGCGATTGATGCTTTTATAGTGGAAGATAAAGGTAAATTGTACATAACCTGGAAAGCCTATGGCCTGGATAAAGACCGGGGAATTGAAATATTAGGTGCTGAACTCTCAGCGGATGGGTTAAAAGTCGTCGGAAAAGAATTCAATTTAATTAAAGCGGATGCCACTGGCTGGGAATCTGGTGGTGCGGAAGGACAGGCGATTTTCAAAAGAGGGAATTACTGGTACATGCTTTATTCAGGGAATGCTTGTTGCGGAGATCAATGTGATTATCAGGTGGGTTTTGCAAGAGCGGAAAAGTTGCAGGGACCGTGGACAAAATATGCAGGTAATCCTGTTCTTTTTGGCGATGAAAGCTGGAAATGTCCGGGACACGGAACCGTGGTTATTACGCCGGATAACCGCTATTTTTATTTACACCATGCATACAACGGCGTTGATTTTACTTTTGGGGGCAGGCAAGGCATTCTGAGTGAGCTGGTATGGGACGACGCTTCGAAGTGGCCGGCATTCCGGTATGGAAAAACCCCGCCAGCGCAGGCTGAATCTCCGATGGGAGCAAGTGTGGTTACGAATCCAAACCTGTTGATCAACTACGATAAAGATACTTTAAAAGCGCCCTGGGTTTATGATGTCAGTTTCTCAAAACCTGTGTATACTGTTCATAACGGATCATTCCAGATTGACAATATTAATCATTCCAACACCGGCAATTTCCTTGGACTGGTTATTAAAAAAGGGAATTATACGTTTTCAGCTGAGGTAGTTTCCAAAGAAGATCTTACCCAGAATATTGTGGTGTACGGCGATGCCAGGAATGCGCTGGGTTATGGTATCCGAAAAAATATCCTTGAATTGTGGCAGGTAAAAGACGGAGTTTATGAGGTTATTAAAAAACAGGAAATACCTGAAAAATACAAATCGATCAAGCTGAAACTGGAAAGTCGTTACGGTCGTTTTTATGAATTCAGCTGGGATGTCAAAGGACAAAAAATTGACTCTTTGACAAGTTCGGTAAAAATAGAAACACCGTGGCTCCCACGCTGGGACCGGGCTCCACGCGTAGGCATTAATGTTTCCGGTGATAAAGCAGGCAAAGGAGATGTCCGTGCTATTCAGATGAAATATGATTAATGGATCGTCAGGAATGTAATACTTCCGGCATATCTTTCTGAAAATCTTCTCCGTAAATCCGGTTATATTCTCTGGCAAAATTCTCGTACGTTGTTTTTGCCAGAGAATGTTTCCCTAAATGTGCCAGCGCTTTACATTTGATAATCATCGCTTCTTCGTTGACCGGGTCAAAATAAAAGATGTAGTTAGCCAGTTTGATCAGGAATTCGGGATCTTCTGCAATTTTTATCGTGGCGGCAAACCGTAAATAGGTATCCACGATTTCATTGGAGATTTCAGATTTGAAAGTATCCAGCCATTCATACTCCACATTGGACAGGAAATTGCCGCGTTTGGTAATATCGGCCAGCTCCATGATACTCTTTTTATTCAGTGCCTTTTTATTACGAATGAGTGAAAGATAATGCGTGTAGTCTACATGGATTTTTTCATAATCTATTTTGACTTTCCAGTAACCCGTTTCTTTTGAAACCTGGCAAAACTTCATTTTGTCCAAAATGCCCTTCAACTTTGCGATATTCACCGAGCGGTTATTACGTGCGCTTTCTGAGGGTTTGTCGAACCATAACAGTTCTTTTAATTTCTCGGAACTGATCCCTTCCCAGCGAATAGAGTATAGCAGGATCACCAGAAACAGCTCTTTAACGAGCGGACTGAAATGTTTTGTAATTTCATTGCCTTCATCATCAAAAAGTTGAAGATTACCAAACAGGAAAATGCTGCTATGCAGTATATCAGCTTTTTCATCCGAAGTCTGATTTTCTTCCGATGAAACCATTATTTCCAGTCCATGTGCCATGCGAGGAAGGACGGGATCCGTTAAATTTTGTTGAACTGTCTTGGACGTTTTTCGGACGTATCTAAAATACACATAAACTGCTATACCTGTTAATAGTAAACCTCCCAGCAGCCAGAACGTTTTATCCACACCGGCTTCCGAAACTATACTGGCCGGAACCGTTTCCAGCGGCGGGCCATACAAAGAATATACGGCCACTTTTGTTTGATTATTTTCTCCCCAATAAAGCGTCACCGCCACAAAGCGGTTGCTGGAATAATCAAAAAACAAATCAGCAAAGGATTGAACATCTACAAATTGATAAGGAATTTTTGATCCTACCATTTTAATTTCCGGATTCGCTAATGAGCCTTTGATTAATTGAAGTTCGGAGCTGAATTTATCCTTTGGGAAAATTAAGGTGTAATAGGATTTTTCCTTTTCATTAATGATCATGGAATTGCAGAAAACAAAGTCTTCTTTGGGCAATTTAAGTTCATAAAGCTTTTTGAAAGTCCTTGTTTTTGTATTGAAAAATAGCAAGTCATACCAGTTTCTTGGATTCAGCATTTGCTGTCCGGTTGAACTTCCGTAGCCGCCAAGTATATACGCACCGTCTTTCCCGGTACCCAATGCCGCCAGATAACGTGGTGTGAAAAGTGTATCGTTTATGTTAATATCCGTCCAGCTCCCGGAAGGCAGATGATACCGCTGAATATTCTTTTTGTACGATAAATGCCCATAACCGCCTAATACATAAATAGAAGAATCGGATGGAGAATAAAACTTATTGGCATGGACGAAATGGGTTTTAATTACGGGTTTTATACCGTTTTTGTCCCAGGTTTTGCTATCAAAGTCAAAGGTGGAAACTTGTTTTTCATCAATATAAATGTGATAAAGTTTCTTGTTTAATTTATTATAAAGCAGTTGATTATCAACGTAAACAGGTTGTGCACCTTCACCTGGGGTGATGGATGTAGATTTATTGGCTGCCACGTTATAACTGATCAGGGAGTCTTTTCCGAGAATATGCAGAATACCGTTCGTTTCATCAAATCCTACACGAACGTAATCTTTCAGCGTAATGGTTTTAAGTAATTGCCATTCATAATGCAGTTTTTTTATCCATACCGGATTTGCTGCGAGCGCATCCTTTCCCTGAATTTCTTCTATTGCCTTTACACCATCTGTTTCGTTTAATGCCCATCGGAATTTAAGTTTGGCGTTATCCGTCAGCGTAATATTTCTGATTTTCATTGGCGGGACGTCCGTAGATTTGAAATCCTTATACTGGTTTGCTCCAAACAGAATTTTGAAACGCCCATCTGCCGAAAGTGTCACGGATTGGCTGAAACTTTTATCGCCATAAGCGACGATAATAGTCTTTTTTGCCTTGTTGAATTTGAGCGTAATTTTATTCCATTTTTTATACAAATCTACGTTTGGGAAATCAAAAGAAACAGGGGAGAATTTATCACCGATAACCAGTTTGAAATGTTTCTTATCGGCACTGTTGTCGTAGATCAGATCTATATTCTGCTTATCATTTTCGATAAGCCTTACAATGTAGCCGAAATAGGTTTTTTTATCCGACAGGAAAGCAAGTTCGAAGGACAATTCAAAATCATTCTGGAAACAAAAAGTATTATCCGGACTCAAATCCAGACCGGTCCTTTTGTCCTGCACCACTTCATAGCTATCAAAACCGAGACCATAAGATTGCGCCCGGCAAAGATTAACCAGGCCGGAGCTGCCAAGAAAGCATATTAAAAGAAACAGAAATTTAAATTTCATAGGAATAAATGGGAGAGAAATGGAATAAATATTTCCCTCTGACGGTCATTAAGGGTTTTGTTAATCTATTATTAAGCGTTTCTTAATTAATCAATGCGTAATTGGCACTTTGAAATTGAAATGCCAAATATGACATTATTGATTTAAAGTTAAACAATAGTTAGTGTTTTTAATAGCTATTTAAACGGATTAAAAAGATTAGCGGCAAATGTGTTAACTATACTTTACAAAGCATTTACCCTGAAAATATAAGCAGCATTACAGTTAATAAAATTCCAGTATGGTATGATTGAATCCCTAAAAACCTTAAAAATTTCCAGTTTAATAGTACTTGGTTGTTGTTTCAATTTTAATTCAGAAGCACAAAAAAGCGGTGCAGATAATTTAAAATATGTTGATCTGCGGGTGGGCAATGTCGGGCAACTTTTGGAACCGACCCGCCCGACTATCCAGCTTCCCAATCAAATGGTCCGTATGTTTCCGGAACGTAAGGATTATCTGGACGACCAGATTACGAGTTTTCCGCTTATCGTTGTTTCGCATCGTCTGGGACAAGCCTTTTCCATCAAGCCTTTTGTAAAGCCAATAGGTGCTATCAATTTCAAAGAAAAACTTACGTATGATCATGATCTTGAAATTACACAACCCTGGTATTATTCAACTTATCTGATAGATGACGAAGTGCAGGTAGAGTTTACCCCCGGGAAAAAAGCAGGAATTTATCGTTTCGATTTTTCAGGAAAAGCTTCGAAAAGTCTTTTATTTAATCTGTACAATGGGGGAGATGGGTCCTGGAAATTTATTTCAGATCATGAGATCGTGGCAACCGAAACCTATCATGACGATATCCCGGTTTACATGTACGGTGTTTTTAGTGAAAAAGGAAAAACCGGTATTCTGGATGGAGATAAATTTGTATCGGAACAGTCGGCGAAGGGAAAAAAAGTGAAAGCCTGGATTAATTTCCCTGATAATAAATCCGGTAGGGTTGAATTTAAATACGCGATTTCCTACATCAGCGCCGAACAGGCCAGAAAGAATTTCGATAAAGAATTGAAGTCGGTAAGCTTTGAAGATTTAAAGACGAATGGAGAGAAAATCTGGTCGGAAGTAATGAATCAGATTAAAGTTGAAGGTGGCACAGAAGCCCAGAAGCGGAGTTTTTATTCATCCTTGTACCGTACTTATGAAAGGATGGTCGATATCTCGGAGGACAATCAGTATTACAGCGGTTTTGATAAAAAAGTACATACAAGCAACCGTCCGTTTTACACAGATGACTGGACCTGGGATACTTATCTTGCGCACCATCCGCTGCGTATTATCCTGAATCCTGCTCAGGAGGAAGATATGCTGAACTCGTTTGTGAATATGTATGAACAAAGCGGTTGGATGCCTACTTTTCCGGTGCTTTTTGGTGATCATGCCTGTATGAACGGGTTTCATTCATCGGTTACATTTCTGGATGGTTATCGCAAAGGATTGAAGAATTTTGATGTTTCGAAAGCTTATGCCGGCATGTATAAAAATGCAACCGAAGCGACGATGCTGCCCTGGCGAAATGGCCCTAAATGTGAGCTTGATGATATTTACCGAACCAAAGGATTTTTTCCAGCACTTCGTTTGAATGAAAAAGAAACGGTAAAACTGGTCGATCCGTTTGAAAAACGTCAGGCTGTGGCAGTCACACTGGGTGGGAGCTACGACGACTGGGCAGTTGGCGAACTTGCGAAAGAGCTGGGAAAACAAGAGGATTATAAAACGTTCAGTGCACGGGGATTGAATTACAAAAATCTTTGGAACAAGGATAAAAATATGTTTTTGCCAAAGGACAGCAAAGGTGAATGGATTCCTATTGATCCAAAATTTGATGGCGGCATGGGTGGTCGTGATTATTATGACGAGAATAACGGCTGGACGTACAAATGGCAGGTACAGCATGATATCGATGGTTTAATTGGGTTATCAGGTGGTAAAAAGAGCTTTGAGGAAGGTCTGGATCAGCTTTACCGGGAAGGCCTGGGACGAAGCAAATATGAATTCTGGGGCAAATTCCCAGATGCGACAGGGTTGGTAGGACAGTATTCTATGGGAAACGAACCAAGCTTTCATATCCCTTATTTGTACAATTACACAGATGCTCCCTGGAAAACACAAAAACGGATCCGTTTCCTGCTTGATGTCTGGTTTAAAGATAATATTTTCGGTATTCCCGGTGATGAAGATGGGGGTGGTATGACTGCCTTTGTAGTTTTTTCATCCATGGGTTTTTACCCGATCACACCGGGAAAGCCGGAGTATACGATCGGTAGTCCGGTTTTTGAAAAAGTTACAATTGATCTTCCCAACGGTAAAAAATTCAAAATGATAGCCAATAACTGTTCTGTTGTCAATAAATATATTCAGAGCGCAAGGTTTGACGGCAAGGTGTTAAACGTTCCTTCTTTTACGCATGACCAGCTCACAGCAGGAGGGACACTGGAACTTGAAATGGGGCCGAAACCAAATAAGAGCTGGGGTTTGGGTAAGTGATTTTTGAATATTCGTAATCATTCCGACCGAAACGGCCTTGACGAAAACGGTGAATTAAAGTATAACTATTCCTACCCTTAATTTATAAAAATTGTTTTTGAAATTTGAAAATCCGGCATTCGATGACAGTTGAAGCCGGATTTTATTTTTGATAAACAGGCCTCTGCGTCATTTTATAAGTAACTATACGTGAGCGTAGTTTTTATTATTTAAACTTACGCACTAATAAGTAAGAACAATTGTTTTCTTCCTGAGATTTAATGGGGAAATATTTTGGAACAAACGTTCTAAATAGTAAATTTGCATTATGGCACGTAAGAAAGAGTTTGATCCGGAAGAAAGGATGGAAAAAGCGCGTGATCTTTTTTGGGAAAAAGGTTATAACGCAACTTCCATGGAAGACCTCGTACAGACCATGGGGTTGAATCGGGGTAGTATATATGATACCTATGGCGACAAGCATAGCCTTTATCTGCAATGCCTGGGGAATTATGCTGCTGAAAAGTTAAGGGAGCATAAGGAAGCGGCGCTGGGTACTTCGCCTATGCAAAAGGTGGAAAATATGATCCTCAGTGTGGTAGAGGCAACGGTGAATACGGGCAAGTGCTGTATGGCTGTGAACTCGACTTTTGAACTGGCGACGGTGGATCAGAGTGTTCATTCTATTATCAATAATAATTGGAAAGATATCGTCAACTTTTTTGAGCAGCTGTTAACGGATGCAAAAGATATTGGTGAACTTTCTGCGGATAAGGATCCGAAATTGCTTGCGGAATTTATCGCTGCCAATTTTACAGGATTATGGCAAACTTATATTTTGTCCCGCGACAAAAAACAGGTGGAAAAATTAGCTCAGTTTTTAATTGATATGGTGAAGAGTTAATCTTTTTTATTTGGGTTATTCCGGAATAAGAAATCCAGAATTTTCGGTTTGAGTATTCTCCCAAGTTGTGATTTAGAGATTGTTGGTATCCGGTTTTGGATTTGTACAATATCTGGAAAATTTTTTGTGATAAAACCTAATGAAGATTTCCGGAATATTCGATGTTTCTGTTTAGAAAATAGATGGTAATGGCGCCGTTTGTATTTCTGATTAATTGTCCGATCATTATCGTAAAATGTATATTTGTTTGAAACCGGGGAAGTCAGTAAAGCTGGCTTCTCCGGTTTTTGTTTTTCCGTTTCATTATGGCAGAATAGAAGTTGCAGGAGGGCGCTTTTTTTTATTAATTGTCAAATATTAATGCAGGTAGTATCTTTGAGCCATGTCACAAATGATTACAGAAGATCTTAGAGCGGTCATGATACAGAATGCTTACGAAGTTCAGAACGAACTGGGTAAGGATCATGCGCCGGTAGTAAAATTACATTCGCAATATGGTAAAGCCATCTGGCTTTTATCAGAGCTTGACGCGGTCAATAATATAGCCTTTGGCCTGTGTGATCTTGGACAAGGGACGCCGGAGCTAAGTTATGTTTCACTGGAACATCTGGGCAGTATTAAACATGCAAGGCTGAAAGTTCCTATGGTTGAGATGGATAAGCATTTTGTGGGGCAATATCCCATGAGCGTTTACTTCGAAGCCGCAAAATTGGTAAAAAGAATCACAGATGATGAGGAAATTTTAAAACGTGCTGTAAAGGCAATTGCAGAAAAAGAGTTTAAGTAAATACATCGTTTGCGAAGCCGTGGCACATAGGGAAATTGTTCCTTATGTGCTTTTTTGTAATATTTTGGTAAAGGTGGTGGGAGTCAGAATGTCACTGAGTTTAAATGAATAATGCTGTCTGAAAATCTGTTTAGTATGCTTTTCTAAGATTATCAGCAAAAGCATCCGGCAATAAACTTAGCTCAATGCCCCGGGCCGCTTTTTCAACATCATATTTCACCCTGATAAATTCTACCTGAACCCCATCCGGATTTTTTGTGCTTGCCGATGGATCAATGGTCAGTATCACATAGCAGGCACGTGCGTCGCCGTCTTTTGGTTTTCCGACTGAGCCCGTGTTGATCAGATGGTGAAAGTGATCTTCACCGTTTTTACCGGAATTGATGATGCGGTGATATGGTTTGTGCGAATGGCCAAAACACAAAATATCGGCTTTGAATTCTCTGAGCATTTCAATCATATAATCCTCAGGTAATTCTTCCAAAAGGTATTCATTGATACTGCGAGGACTGCCGTGTACCAAAAGCATATTTAAAGAATCTTCATTTAACTGAAATTCTATTTTTAAATGTCTGGGTAGCGTCAGAAGATATTCCCGTTCTTTATTTCCTACAAGCTTGTAAGCATAATCACTACTTTTTTCAGTGCTGCACGTATCCTGTGAGGGAAGAATTTTAGCGACTTTCAGATCATGATTTCCGGCAATGGTGGCAATACCACGACTGCGGATCAGACCGATCACCTGGTTGGGCCAAACATTATAACCCACCAGATCACCCAGACAATAAACTGCGTCTGGTCTTTGTTTTTCCAAATCTTCGAGAACAGCTTCGAAAGCAGGAAGATTGGCGTGAATATCAGATAACAATGCTATTCTCATTTGGCTATTCTTAGGGATTCTGCGTATGCGTTGGGGAGAATACAATCTTCCACTGCTTTGGCTGCTTTTTCAACATCATAGGCAAAACGGACAAACTCAGCTGAAATGCTTAGTTTATCAGTAACAGAGGCATCCTGATTGATATGAAGAATCACATAACCACCTCTCGGATCGCCATCCTTTGGTTTCCCAACCGAACCGATATTGATCGCATGACGGAATTGGTCACTGCCATCTGTTTGCACAGATTCAAGAATCCGGTGATAAGGTTTGTGGGTATGACCAAAAAGCATGACATCCGCACCTGCCTGCTCCATAATACGCAGCATACTTTTTTCATCGCGGTCTTCAAACAAATATTCGTTGATCCGGCGCGGGCTTCCGTGCACTAAAAGCACAGAAAGCGGTTTGTCGCTGAGCTGGAATTCCAGACGGATATGAGCAGGCAAAGTGCGCAGGTAAGCCCGTTGCTCGTCCTTCATGATTTCGTTTGTAAAGGAAATTGACACTTTACCATTTGCCTTTTCATCATCGGTTTTGTAAGCGCACCCGCAGTCGTCGCTGCCTCTGCCGATACCAAAATCGTAGTTTCCGGCGATCGTCGGGATACCCCGTTTTCTGATTTCATCTACGACCTCATTTGGCCAGATGTTATAACCTACCAGATCGCCCAGGCAATAAATTGCGTCGGTGTCACGGCTTTCGACATCTTTAAAAAATGCCTCCAAGGCGGGCAAATTGGCGTGAATGTCTGAAAAAAGAGCAATTCTCATTGTTTTTGTATTTTTAAATATTCAATAATTTCATTGACAGTCTGGCGTGCGGAGCGGCCGACACCGATTAAAGTTGCCGAAGCAAATCCGGTAAAACTGCCATAACCCACGAGCCAGAGACCTTCCACGTCCTTGGATCTTGTGCCTTCACAAGCCGCTTTTCCTTTATCCTGTAAAATCCCCAGACCTTTTAGATGACCGGTAGCAAATCCGAAACCGGTACACCAGATGATCACGTCAAAAGGTTGTCTTCTATCATCTGGCCATACAACGCCGCCTTCGTAAATTGCCTTAAACGTTTCCCTGGTTTTGAGCACACCTCGTGAGCGCGCTTCTTTCACAGTCGGCACCATCACCACATTGCCGATATTGTATTGCGAAGGGACAAACTCCTTGCCTTCCTTCATCGCATGGTATTTGGCGGATGCCACATCAAAAAGTACCCGGCCATCCACGTCATCCGGTAAAAATTCAGGTGTATTTTGTGCCGCCCAAACTGTTTTCGCAACTTTGGAAACTTCTGCCAGTATTTGCGCCCCGGAGTTTCCTGCACCTACAATGAGTACATTTTTATCTTTAAAAGGCTCCGCATTTTTATACTGTGCAGAATGCAGCTGCTGTCCTTTGAAAAGATCCTTTCCGGGAACCTCAGGTATAAACGGATTCTGAAAAGTGCCGGTAGCCGAAATCACCGCCCGACTCCGGTATTCGCCCTGATCAGAAATTACTGAGAAAATATGCTCATTTTTTTGAACGTCTGTCACTTTTACACCATGTTCTATCCGGATTTGATAACGTTCCTGATAGGCGCCTAAATAATCCAGGGCTTCCTGTTTCGAAGGAAATTCATTTGCAGATTTGGGCATCATCCAGCCCGGCAGCGAGCTGTGTTCGGCTGGTGAAAATAAAGTCAGCGAATCCCAGGTATACTGCCATGCTCCGCCGCTCTGCTGCTGGTCGTCCAGAATAATGTATTTCAAACCGGCCCGGCGTAGGAAATAGCCGCAGGCCAGCGCACTCTGCCCGCCTCCGATTATAATCAGGTCATATACTTCCATGTGGTGCCTGGATATTCCCGGTTTTATAATATTTATCACGCAGCCAGAAAGCTACGTTAACGAGTGCAATCAAAGCAGGCACTTCCACCAGTGGCCCGATCACGCCCACAAAAGCCTGTCCGGAATTAATCCCAAACACACCAATGGCCACCGCAATAGCCAACTCGAAATTATTACCGGAAGCCGTGAAGGCAATGGATGCATTCTGAGCATAATCCGCTCCCTGCGCTTTTGCGACAAAAAAGCTAACCAGAAACATGATGACAAAGTAGATCACCAGCGGAATGGCGATCAGAAGCACATCGCCCGGCAACTGCACTATGAGTTCGCCTTTCAGCGAAAACATTAAAATAATGGTTGATAAAAGCGCCACCAGTGTAATCGGTGAGATAAAGGGAATAAACTTCTGCTCATACCACTGCTCTCCTTTTAAGGCTGTCAGTCCGACACGGCTCAAAACGCCGGCAGCAAATGGAATACCCAGATAAATACCAACACTGACTGCAATTTCAGCGATGGTTATATTGACTGCCAATCCTTTCAAACCGACCAACGGTGGTAAAACTGTTATAAAAAAATAAGCATAGAAACTGTAAAGCAAAACCTGGAAAACACTATTCAATGCTACCAGTCCGGCTGCATATTCGCGGCTTCCTTCGGCCAGTTCGTTCCAAACCAGCACCATGGCAATACAGCGTGCAAGACCGATCAGGATCAATCCGATCATATATTCCGGATGGTTTGGAAGAAAAATAATGGCAAGAATAAACATCAGCACTGGCCCGATGATCCAGTTCAATATCAGCGAAACCGTCATCACTTTGGTGTTTCTGAACACCTCGCCCATTTTGTTATATTTCACTTTGGCAAGTGGTGGATACATCATCAGGATCAGTCCGATGGCAAGTGGTATGTTTGTAGTCCCGCTGGAAAAAGTATTGATGTAAGCTGGAATCGATGGCACAAAATTGCCAAGCCCCACGCCAATGGCCATGGCGATGAAAATCCATAAAGTTAAATACCGGTCCAGAAAACTAAGTTTCTTTCGGTTGGCCGCTGGGGCGCTATTTGTAGCAGACATATGTTTTTGCTATTAGCTTTTAGCAGATAGCGATTGGCGCATTGGCTGGTCACTATTTGCATTTTTTCAAAATCGGGTTTAATCACAACCTGCCCGACAACAGATTCGTTAAAGATTTGTCTTCACAAAATCCTCACAGTATTCCTTAACCATCTGCCTTACAGCCCGGAACTCTTCTTTTATAGGTTACACAGAGCCTTACAGAGGATAAAAGAGTTACACAGAGTTTTTTATCCTCACATAACCTCGTCTAACTTACATAAATCTTGGTACGAACCGGCATCCATTCTTCTTAAAACTCTGTGAATCTCCTTTTTGACTCTATGGTACTCCGTGTAACCTACACCGTACTCAATCCATTCCCACCACCTTACTCCTTCTTTCCAGTAAATTCACGCTTCGCCAAACGCCATTCATTTTTCCAATATTTTCACGATAACCAATGAGCCTGAAACCATTCTTTTCGTGCAATTTCATACTGGCCCGATTCTCTGAGAAAATCCCGGCCTGCAAAGTCCAGTAGCCACTTTTTTCACTTTCCCCAATCAGGTGTTTCAAGAGCATATCGCCAACGTGTTGCCCTCTGAATATACTGCCCACGTACACACTCACTTCCGCCACACCTGCATAAACGCATCTGCCGGAAACAGGCGTAAGCGCAGCCCAGCCAGCGATTTCGTCATGATCTGAGAGCGCGACAAACCGCAGGTCCGGCGTATGGGATCTATCCCAGACTTCCCATTCAGGCGGACTCGTTTCCAGCGTAGCCTGTCCGGTTGCAATGCCTTCTGCATAAATTTTACGAACAGCAGTCCAGTCATTAGGTTCTAAGTTCCGTACTGTAACCATAAGAAAATAATGGTTTTAATTTCTCTTTTACGTCTAAAAGTTCAGCAGCCGAATGCCGATCACCGACAGCCACTAGCAACATCCACCACCCGGTGTGCAACTTTGATTTTCCGCACCGATGGTTTCCAATACAAGCGATTGCTTTACAGGTGCAGCGCTATTGGCAGCAGGAGTACAGCACTCTTCACCAGATGGCGTTGTCCCACAGCTTCCTCTTCTTGTAATGGCTTTGCATTGTGTAAAGTCAGCTGCCAGCTTTACCGTAAAGCTGTCACCTTCCGAAATAAATTCTGCCGGGTACATCTGCCGGGTATCGAATTTTGAATTGCCAAATTCAATCTTAACGACTCCAAGCGGATTGAGCGGCAGGGATTTTTCGACCAAATTAATAATGGAAAGCGCTTTGCCGACTTTCATTGCACGGTCTGTTTCTGATACCGATGGTTCCCAGAGCTGTACAATAATTTCCGTCCAGCTATTCATCACGCCACCACAATCCACCGAGACAATCGGGGCTTGTTTGATTTCGGTAATATGGTAAGACGCATCAACAAATTTGCCCTCTGCATATTGAAATTGAAGCACCTTGTCAGGATTTTCTAAAAGCGTATTTTTAAACGCCTGCCAGTTCATTGGGTTTAAACTATTCATTGCTATATTACGATTAACTAAATCTAAAAAATTTCCAGTAGTACTAATTGCAGCATTTTGAAGCAACCTCCGACTCAAAAATTTCGCCAAAAATTGCTTTGGCTTCCTGCCAGACGGTTTCGTTGATACAGTAGCAAACTCGTGGCGGGTTGATTTCCCCGTGGAGAATACCAATATTTTTGAGCTCTTTTAAATGTTGAGATACGGTTGCCTGAGCTAATGGCAACACATCAACAAGATCACCGCAAACGCAGGATTTCTCTTTCAATAAATGCTGAATGATCGCGATCCGCGCCGGATGCGCAAGTGCCTTGGCTAAATCAGCGATCCGGTTTTGTTTATCCGTGAAAACTTGTGTCTTTGTTACTCCCATGCTCCAAAGGTAAAAATTATTTTATCAATCGCAATAATACGATGAATATTTTATTTTCAATTATGTAGTATTTAAATTCAGAAAATTACCTTCGAGGAGCATGAATAACCTGACCTTTAACTGCCTTACCGTTTGGGTAATGAAGCAATACGGAAACTTCTGTATAAACGCTGTGGTTGGCAACCGCTTTATCGATGTGAAACATATGCTCCATATTTTTCAAAAATTAAAACGCTGATGTTCAGTATGCTGTACTCGGCATTTTATTTTAATTGATATCTACTGCAATTAAGAATAAAATAAAGTAGTTATATTAACTGCAATTACGAATAATAGCAGATCATGAAGAAGACGAAACTGGGAGAGTTCGAAGAACTTGTATTACTTACAGTAGCAGCCTTACAGCACGATGCGTACGGCGTGGAGATAAAACGTGAGCTGGAAACACGGTTGAAAGAGAGGCTAAGTGTAGGATCCATTCAATCGGCACTGAAACGAATGGAGGAAAAGGGATTTCTCACCTCAGCGTTTGGCGAAGCCACTTTGAAAAGAGGAGGTAAACGAAAACGCATTTACTATACTACTTCTCACGCGCTTAAAGTGCTGGAAGAAATGAGAGCAATACGCGCAGATCTGTGGAGTTCAATTCCTTTGACAGCCTCTGAATTGAAAATGATATGAGTACGCCTGAGCATAGTCAACCGCCCAAATGGCCCTTGCGTTTGATGCGGTTTTTTTTACGGACCGAATACCTGGAAGAAATTGAAGGCGATATGGAGGAGATTTTTCAGGATAATCTTCATCAGTATTCTGTAAGGAAGGCAAAACGAATTTATACATGGGAAATGTTCAAGTTGCTTCGCCCGGTACTATTAAGAAATTTTAAATCATCTTACACTTTTACGCCTTATGCCATGTATAAAAATTATTTTCTGATTGCCTGGAGAAATCTGATTAAAAAGAAAGCGTATTCAGCCATTAATATTTTTGGCCTGGGGGTAGGGATTGCCTGCTGCTTCCTGATTTTTACGTTTGTGCAGAGTGAGCTTTCATACGACACGTATCATACGAAGCGTGATCGGATCTACCGCATCACGCATGGAACAAGAGCATCCGAAGATCCCCGAAATCTGTCGAAAGAGGGTCCTTCCTGGGTTTGGGGTAATGCCCCGGTTGGACCGGCACTTAAAAATGACTTTCCTGAAATAGAAAAGGTAGTTCAGTTTTCCGGCAGGGCTGACGTCCTGCTGACCAACGATGATAAAAAGTATCAGGAAAACGGCGTATTCTTCATGGATTCCACCGTATTTGATGTATTCAGTTGGGATTTGTTACAAGGAGATCCTAAAACTGCATTGGTCAATCCGTATAGCATTGTACTGACAGAGAGTACGGCCCGAAAATATTTCGGTAATGAAAATGCATTGGGTAAAACACTAAAAGGCAGCAATTCGCCAGGCAGAGCGAATGAGGGTCAGTACATCGTGACCGGTATCATGAAGGATCTTCCCAGTAATTCTCACTTTAAGTTTAATGCCCTGCTTTCTTTGAGTACGTTTAAAAAATCGTTACCGGAAATCTTTGAGACGTGGGACTATGTTGATTTCTATACCTACTTTCTGGTAAACGAAAAATTCAATGAAGCCGCATTTAAACAAAAACTGCCTGAATTTGTAAAGCGGCAACGCAAAGACCCGAAAACAAGATATGTCATAGAGTTGGAATCGCTGAACGATGTTTACTTAAAATCCGACGCGGATCGCCAGCCGGGAGAAACCGGAAGTTTATCCAACATGTATGTTTTCTCTATCATTGGGTTGTTCATCCTGGTGATTGCCATGATCAACTTTATGAACTTATCCACCGCCCGTTCTATGGAACGCAGCAAAGAGGTCGGTATCAGGAAATCCATTGGTGCTGCCAGAAGCAGTCTAATCTCTCAGTTTTTAGGTGAATCGTTTGTTATCGTTTCTCTGTCAATGATAACTGCTGTAATTCTGGTGGTGATCTCGTTACCCTTTGTGACAGGCTTAACCGGAAAAGAATTTGAAGCAGGCATTTTAATCCATTGGAAAAGTGTCCCCATCATTTTGGGAGCCATGTTGTTGATTGCTTTTGTGGCAGGTTCTTATCCGGCATTGGTTCTTTCCGGATTCAGTCCGGTGCATGTGTTGAAAGGTATGACAAAGTCAGCATCAGGTGTAAATCTGAGAAGAGGATTGGTGGTTTTTCAATTCAGTCTTTCCATACTGCTCATCGCGGTAACCATTATCGTCTATACACAAATGAATCATTTGCTGGATAAAGATTTAGGCTTCGATAAAGAAAGTATGCTGGTAATCGACTACAACTACGATGAGGCGGTGAATGCTAAATCACAGCTTTTAAAAACAAGGCTGGAAGAAAACCCGTCTATCGTTTCAGCCGCTTTTTCACGAAGTGTTCCCGGAAGCTTTTTCCCATATGCCGGCACAGAGATAGAAACAAAGAATGGCGAAATGAAAATGATGGGACAACCCATCTTTGAGGTCGGTATAGATTTTATCCCCCATTTTGGCTTAGAGCTCGTTGCAGGAAGATCATACTCCAGAGATTTCCCTGCGGACTCCAGCAGTTCATTGGTTATTAATGAAGCAGCAGCAAAACAATACGGATATAAAAATGCCGAGGAAATCGTGGGTAAAAAATTCAGTCAGTGGGGAAGAAACGGTGTCGTGATAGGGGTCGTGAAAGATTTTAACTTCACTTCTTTGCATCAAAAAATTGAACCGCTCACCCTGCCTTTCCAGGCCTATTCAAGCCGGTATCTATCCATTAAAGTTAAAACTGAAGATCTTACAAAAACGGTTCAACAGGTGGGTGCCCTGTGGAGTGAAATAGAACCACACAGACCTTTCCTTTACAGTTTTCTGGATGAAGATTTTAATCGCCAGTATAAGGATGATTTTATTTTCAGAAAGTTGTTTACCACATTTTCCTGCCTGGCCATAGCCATTGCATGTCTGGGACTGCTCGGACTGGCAACGTACATGGCAGAGCAGCGTACAAAAGAAATCGGTATCCGAAAAGTGTTGGGAGCAGACTTCCGTACCATCGTCCTGTTGCTTTCCAGCGACTTTATTAAATTGGTTGTCATAGCCATTCTGATTGCAACTCCGGTGGCGTGGTACGTGATGAACCGATGGCTTGAAGGTTTCGCTTATAGGGTGGAGATCAGTCTCTGGATTTTTGTTTTAGCCGGGTTCATTGCCTTTTTTATTGTTGCGCTTACCATCAGCTATCAATCTATAAAATCAGCATTAATGAATCCGGTAACGTCACTGAGAAGCGAATGAGATCATGCATTAGGCGTAAGTTATTCGGTGTCGCATTGCCACAGCCGAACGACTTGCGCCTAACTTGCTGAGTTTTGGTTATCGTTTTCCGTCGGTTTTTTGGCTGGTCGGCAAATACACTTAACATAAAAATTTAAAATGAAAATTATACTATCTCTATTTTTCGCTTTAATAACGCTTATCTGTCATGCGCAAGACAATAGTATTAAAAAAGAAAAATGGCATTGGGATAACCCTTCCAGACAGGATACCAGTGCCGGATATGTGCAAGTCCTAAAAGTCGACAACATGCTATACATTTCCGGTGCCGTGACAAGTGAGGTTACCCCAAAAGGGATACAACAAGTGTATCAAGCCTTGGAAAAATCTTTAAAAAGCTTTGGTGCTACTTTTCAAAATGTAGTAAAAGAAAATTTATATACTACGGATATTGAAGCAATGAAAAAATATAACTCAATAAGAAAAGCATTTTACAAAGGAGATTTTCCAGCGGCGACTTGGGTCCAAATAACAAGACTGTACATGAGTGAAGCAAAATTGGAAGTAGAGTTAACTGCACATCTGCCAAAATAAAGATGGACACTTAATCAAAGAAATCATAATCTGATAACAACCTTGGCAAAGACCAGATTGCGCACACTATTTCCAGGCACTTGTGATTATACTTTCAGACAGCAAAAAGGAGTTTAAAGAAAATTACAAACGAATCAAAAAGCGCTACAATGTAAGAAGTTCAATTGTCCATGGTGGTGACTATACTGGTGATTTAATTAAAGACTACCTTGAACTTTCTGACAAGGCTAGAACAGCAATTACTTTTTGCAATGTTCACGGCTTAATCAAAGAAACATTTTTTGACGATGTGAACTCAAGAGGGTTAGTTGACAAATGGCCGGAGGACTGCCCGTATCATAGGGATTGTTGCGTATGGTGAATACCAATTTTAATTCGGGGGTATGATCAAGTTCTCTATCACATACTACCTGATGGGATTTCAACTCCAATCCCACGCGCAGCAAATAGCCAGGCAACGGGGAAGTGTTGATTCATGGGTTATGCAATTCCGTAGTTGGACAATGGATCGTACTTTAACGTTGCAAATGATGTTACAAAATATGTGATGGAGACCAGGTATAGATTTGTGAAAGAGCGCATTACTGATCAGTAGGTCATTAACGGAATTGCCTTTTGACAGCAATGTGATAATCGGCATATGGGCATTTTATGTAATTTTTCTAAAATTTCAATTCATGGGAAAATTTTTGATTAAAGCTGCCAGCCATGGCCAGATTATCGGCACCAGTGAAATGTACGAATCCGCATCAGTAAAATTTAATGCCACCAATGCTTCGGTTGTAGTGGAGTAAAAACAAAACCGCGTTTTGATAGATATGAGCCTGCCAAAAGCAGGCTTTTTTATAAGTCATGCACTCACATTTTTATGGCTTGAGGAGCAGCTAAATATGATTATTCGTTTAAATGTTCCTTTGGAAACGTTTATCAAGCACGCATTATTCCTATTTGTTCAAAAGCTACATGCTAAGGCCTACTTCCTGAGAATCTGATTTTAACTAGTGTACAGTTAAGTGAAAAATGACGCTCGTGAAAGCTCAGGCTGACACGCACCTTAGCAAATTCATATAGTATTTATGTGCATTTTCGACCGGGTCGCCGGAGCGAGAGCTTGTTGACCACGAAATAGTTACTCAGCATGACATTGAATACGTCAAAATAAGGATAACTTAACACTAGCTGCTGGAATTTTTCTTTTCCTTTCTCATTTTGGCTACAAACAACCTCAATTAGGCTACGGCTGCACAAAACCAATCTGCGACTTTTGTGTAACAAAAACAAGATGAAAATGATGGAACAACAGAATAAAAAATCCAATAGTAAGGTTTGGTTTATAACAGGAGCATCCCGGGGATTCGGTAAGGTGTGGGCGGATGCCGCATTGAAGCGTGGCGATAAGGTGGCAGCTACCGCAAGAAAGCTTTCAGGGATCGCGGATCTCAAAGAAAAATACGGAGACAACGTATTAACGCTTGAACTGGATGTAACCAATTCGGAACAGGTTAAGACAGTAGTAGCGCAGGCTTACGCTCATTTCGGAAGGCTGGATATCGTACTTAATAATGCAGGCTATTCCCTGGTCGGTACCATTGAAGAAGCCAGTGCTGAGGACGTAAAGGCCATGTATGATACCAATATTTTCGGTGCACTGGCGGTTATTCAGGCAGCGTTACCACTTTTGCGTCAGCAAGGTGGCGGTCATATCGTGGGAACATCCAGCAACCTGGGTCATGTTACATTGCCGGTGATTGGTTACTACTGTTCTTCGAAGTGGGCATTTGAGGCGATTCATGAAAGCCTTGCATTGGAAGTGAAGCCTTTCGGTATTAAAGTAACTATTATTGAACCGGGCGCTTACGCTACGGAGTTTGGTAGTCAGGAATCCCTGAAATTTGCGGCAGGGATGGATATTTATGCTGATTACAAGAATCAGTTTGCAGATGGCCTGCGAAGCATGGAAAGAGGTGATCCGGAAGCTACACCGGAAGCATTGTTTAAGGTAGTGGATTCTGAAAATCCTCCGCTGCGTTTCTTCCTGGGTAGTCATAATTTGCCATGGGTGCGCAAAGATTATGCGGAGCGTCTGGCAACATGGGAAGCATGGGAATCAGTTTCAAACGCGGCACAGGGTATCGTGAAGTAAGTTTTTAAAAGATTAATTATAACCGGCATTCACACAGGATACCGGTTATAATTGTATTAATTTTCGATCATGAAAAGGAAAGAAAGTGCACCGTATAATTTTCATTCGCTGTCGGAAGCAACCAGGGTCTTTGGCTTGCCAAATCCGCAACATCCGCTGATATGTATGCTGGGTGCAGAAAGTAACCAGGTTCTTGAGAATTTTATGCCGCAGTCGCATGTGCTTAATTTTTACAAAATCTCTTACAAACCGAGGCTTAGCGGTAGGGCAAGGTACGGACAGCATTATTATGATTTTGATGAAGGAGGCTTGTTGTTCGCAGCTCCCGGTCAGATAATAGGCGCTGACGATGAGCACCAGGGAGCATGTTCGTTTTATACCCTGTTGATACACCCTGATTTTTTCCTGACCTATCCTTTGGCCAAAAAAATTAAGCAATATGGCTTCTTTTCTTATTCTGCCAACGAGGCATTGCATTTATCTGATAAGGAAAAGGAAACCGTCATTTCCATTTTCAGAATCATAGAGGATGAGCTGAACAGCAGAATAGACGAGCTTAGCCACGATGTAGTTATTTCCCAGATTGAGCTGCTATTGACCTACGCCAACCGTTTTTACAAGCGTCAGTTCATAACGCGCAAACCACATAGCAGTGACCTGTTGGAAAAGCTGGAAGAAATATTAGAAGATCATTTCAATAACGATCGGTCGGCAACCCAGGGCATACCAACGGTGCAATATCTGTCGGGGCTGCTGAATATCTCGCCAAGTTATTTAAGTGATATGCTGCGCTCGCTCACCGGACAGAACGCCCAGCAGCACATCCACCAAAAACTCATAGAAAAAGCGAAGGAAAAACTATCCACTACCAATCTTTCCATCAGCGAAATTGCCTACGAACTGGGCTTTGAACATCCGCAGTCGTTCAGTAAACTATTTAAAACCAAGACCTCACAATCGCCGGTAGCGTTCAGGGCTTCCTTTAACTGATGGATCGCTGCTTCCGTAAATCTTCCGTGGTTATGTTATGAACTCCTGCGGTACGGTTATGCCGGTTATTGTTGTCATGCCGAATTTTGTATCTCAAATTAAAATACAAAATGGAAATGAAAAAGGTATTAATTACAGGAGCCAACAAGGGTATTGGTTTTGAAGTGGCAAGGCAATTGGCCAGGAAAGGGTACCATGTCTTTATAGGAAGTCGGGATTTAAAGAATGGATTGGATGCGGTAAATATTTTGAAGGCAGAGGGGCTTGACAATTTGGAGGCAGTGCAGCTTGATGTTACCAATCAGCAGTCCGTAAACGCCGCACGCATTGAAATTGGCAATAAGACGGATGTGCTCGATATTCTGATCAATAATGCAGGAATTAATGGTATTGAATTTAATGGCAATACACCTGTCATGCACAGCGCCCTGGAAACCGGGGTTGACAAATTCAAGGAAGTGTACGAGGTCAATGTCTTTGGTACGATCAGAACCACACAGGCATTCATCGATTTATTGAAACGCTCCCCGGAGCCCCGCATTGTAAATGTGAGTTCCAGCCAGGGCTCTCTTACACTGCACAGCGACCCCGCCTACAAATATTATAAAGCAAAAGGGGCAGTATATCAGTCTTCCAAATCGGCTTTGAATATGTATACCATTGCTTTGGCCTTTGAATTACGTGATACTAATTTTAAAGTAAATGCCGTAAGCCCGCCATCTACGGCTACTGATTTCAATCATCATCTGGGGACGAGCAGTGTGGAAGTAGGTGCGGAGCATATTCTCCGTTACACACTCCTGGACAACGACGGACCCACCGGCAAATTTTTCTGTGTTGATAATAATCCCGAAACCGGAGAAATCCCCTGGTAAATAAATAGCTGTTTATTGTAAATTCACAGGATGAAAAAGGATATGAATATTCCTTATAACTATGATTCGTTATCAGACCTGCATCGGATGCTTGGGTTGCCAACACCCTTGCATCCCTTGATCAGTCTGGTTAATAACTTGGAAAACAGATTAGATGCAAGTCATTTACCCAATTTGCATACGTCTGTATTTTATAAAATTTCGTATAAGCAAAACCTGAAAGGGAAACTGAAATACGGTCAGCAATACTATGATTTTGACGAGGGCGGGCTATTCTTTGTGTCGCCCAATCAGGTGACAGCTAACGCAGACAATAACGGTGACCATTCAGGTTATACACTCATCATTCATCCCGATTTTCTATTGACTTATCCGTTGGCGACTAAAATTAAAAAATTCGGTTTCTTTTCCTACTCCGCTAACGAAGCATTGCATCTGTCCGTAAGGGAAAAAGAAACCATTATTGCTATTTTTAAAAATATAGAGGAAGAGTTGCAAAGCCGGCTGGATGATTTTAGCCAGGATGTCATCATCTCGCAAATAGAATCATTACTGAATTATAGTAACCGTTTTTACAAGCGTCAGTTTCTTACCAGAAAAGCTGTAAATACCGATTTACTACAAAAAATGGAAGCATTGCTGGATGATTACTTTAATTCCGGAAAGTACCTTTCCAACGGCATTCCTACGGTACAATACCTGGCAGATGCACTGCATCTTTCTCCGGGTTATCTTAGCGATATGCTGCGAAGCCTCACAGGACAAAATGCCCAGACATATACAGTCCAGCATCATTGAAAAAGCAAAGGAGCAGCTTTCCATCACACAGTTATCTGTAAGTGAAATCGCCTTTGAACTAGGCTTCGAATACGCTCAGTCATTCAGCAGGCTCTTTAAACAGAAAACGCAGATGTCGCCCATCGAATTCAGACAATCATTTAACTGAGCCGGCAATGGAATAAAGGCCCTGTATCATTGTCAACCTCGTCTTATAATCTTATACCCTTTCTTAGCCGTAATGGTCGGTTGGCCGTTAAAAATCAGCAATAATCAGCTTTTTCATCCCCATCATTTTCTTAAATGCGCCCGGCTTTTTGTTGAGTTCTTCCCAGTTTTCAGGGCATACCTGCCAGCTTAATCCGAACTTGTCTTTAAGCCATCCGCAGACGCTTTCTTCACCGCCATCCGCTGTGAGGCTATTCCAATAGTAGTCGATTTCTGCCTGGTCTTTACATGGTATCATAAACGAAACGGCCTCATCAAACTTGAATTCCGGCCCGGCATTGATACCAATAAACCGCATCCCCAAAATCTCAAACTCAACTGTAAGCACCTTGCCTGCAAGGTGTTTCTGAAAATCGGCAAGCCCTTCGGCTTCTGTCAAAGGATAGTAAGTAGTGCTTATCATTTTTCCGTCAGAGAAAATCGATAGATAGTATTCAGCGGCTTCTTTCGCGTTGCCGTCAAACCAGAGGTTTGGGATTATCTTTTGCATAGCGTTTGTAGTTTAGTTTTTTATTGTTTTGGAAACACTGCCAGGCCTGCATACATGTCAAATCTATGCGTGCAATCCTGGCATTTTTGATTCAGCTGATTTTATGCAGCAGGTTGTTCAGTTGGGAATTTTGACATGTCCATATAAAATACTTCCCAGGTATGTCCGTCGAAATCTTCAATCGTACGTTGTTGCATGAATCCGTAATCCCTTAATTCGTTGGGTTCTGTTCCGCCGGCATCAAGTCCGGCCTGCATAATCCTGTTTACTTCCTCTACGCTATCCACAGATAGCGAAAATAGTCCGGCAACACTGGCTTTCGTATCTGCAATAGGTTTGGTGGCAAAGGATGCAAATTTTTCGTGTGACAATAACATTAAAAATATATCCTCGCTCCAAACCATACACTTTCCTGATTCGTCAGAAAACTGCGGATTATTGCTGAACCCCATTTTGGTGTAAAATTCCATCGACTTGTCAACGTTTTTTACCGCCAGATTGATAAAGATTTGCTTGGCCATTGAATTAAGTGTTTAGATTGTTTCTTTGTTTTTACAAAGTTAAAAGAAACGGTTTGCGTTTTCCTGCCGTGTATCTGACATATGTAAGGGGGATTTGAGACAAAATAACCATTAATAACCTCGATAACCATTTCAGCTTTCGCATTTAAAACCGCCTATAGCAATCCGCCGCCACAACATAAAAAGGTTACTCCGGTAAGATAGCATCATAATTAGGAATTTTTGGTTACAAAATTTTGCGGCAGTAAATTGTAGTATTGGCTTGGTTTTGTGTCGAGTATATTTTCGAACATCCGAAATTTTTCATGATCGATTCCTGGCACCTGTTTTTTAGGGCATCAAATTGTAGATCGTGATTCTGCACGGTCTCAAAGCCCCGTATGTATCCAATTGCCATTCCAAATAGTACAATTTTATGTGCCAGTTCGCAACATGCAGTAGTTTGTTTTGATGTACCACTAAAAATGGAATTCGAATATCTCAAAATTGGTCATTTTCAGCATTAAGAGGGAAGAAAAATTGAAAGGTGTCAGAGTACGATTATACCATGGGATTAATTTTTGACTGGACACAATAAATAAATGACGTGTCTTCGTTTCGGTCTTCGGAAGCGATGATTGTCGACAGCTTAGCGGCAGGTTGCTTGCCAGGTAAAATCGTGTACTAAGTTACATGTATATTGGCAGGTTACGCAAATTCCACTATCTTGCTCCACTCATCTCAAAGCTATTTGCATTGGCAAATCGTCGGTTAAGGAAGCTAGCTGCTGCCAGCTTCCGCAAACTCTGGTTCCTGGTTATCCTTTTGAACGCCCAAAACGTACTGGGCCAGGTTGATTCTATCGGGCCCAGTACGGAATATACCGTCAACAGGCGCATGCTTTCCATTGAGAATGGTTTTGCTTCGCATGAGGTTTTTTGCGGTGTACAGGATTCATTGGGTTTTTTGTGGTTTGGCACGCGCAACGGGTTGAATCGCTACGACGGTACCAACTGCCTGCTTTTCACACGGCAACGGAACAAACTTCAGGAGAACAAGGTGGTGCAGCTGGCGAAAGACGATGCTAATCGTATTTTTATCCAGTATGGCAGCGCGGGTTTTCAGCTCACGACTGTCGGGAAAGTGGATGTGATTGATGCTGCTACGCAACAGATTAAATCGCTTACGGCCGCCTTTCCAACCCTGCCTTTTAAGGAACGTGACGTGTATTGGGTGGCCAACGACGGCACCGGCGAGGTTAGTTTTCTGACGGCATCCCCGTTCCGGTATTGGCGATATTCTTCCAAAAAAGGTTTCAGACTTATTTTAGAGATGAAGGAATGGGCAGGAAAGGACTCGCAGCAGGATTATCGCACTACTGGTCCTGTCTGCACCTTCATCCAGGGCAAAGCCCATTTGAAACTGAACAATCAACTTACACAATATGTGGTCACCGGTAATAAGGTGGTCACCTTCCGTCAAAAGGAGGCACTGCGTTCTCTCCCCATCGGATTGACTGATAGAAACGAGCTGCTGATCACCTATAACACGACGACGAATGTGGATTCTTTTGTCGTCGACAAACTAACAGAGAATGGTACACTGACTCACGTTGCGGATCTGGATAAATACAGGTTGGGGCCTGTTGAGGGCCGTTATTGGTTCCAGGTTTGGGCGGCTACCGGGGGAAGTGCTGCTGCATTCTACATCGCTACGGATGCACTCTATCTTTGGAACAAACACGCCTTTTTGCGGATAATAGGAAAGTCTGAATTGAAAGGATTTGAAAACCTGTTTATTTACCAGCTTTTTCCCGATAACCTGGGTAATTTGTGGCTTTGCACTTCGTCGGGCGTCATGCAGCTGACACTTAAAAAGAACCGGTTCAAAACCTATTTTTCGACAAGTCAGCAATCGGCCGAACCCAACGCCCAGGCACGCGGGATTTATGCGGGTGCAGACGGGAAGGTATTTGCGAATGTCTGGATGCATACATTCCGCCAGAAAGGGGATTATATTCGGTTTGTAAGTCACGGCTTTATTAATTACGGGCTGGCCAGACACAATGGAACGATTTACACCGGCGGATTTGGATTGTCACGTTATGATGAAATCCAAAATAAGTTTACCGACCTGCATGTTGGGGCAATATCCGAGATTTGGTCCCTTTATTCTTTAAACGACAGTCTTTTGCTTCTTGGGAAAATTAATGGTTTCTCGATTTTTAATACTAATACCAATAAGGTCAACTCGCTTCCATCCGTCTCCGGGCCCGCGGCCAGGTTTGTATATCGCTTTCTGCGCGATGTTGCGGGTGTAGTATGGGCTGTGGCTGAAAATGGCTTGTATAAGCTGGTAACACATAGCGGCGCAACTAAGAACAGCCAGGTAATAATCAAGCTGCAATCGCCTTTTCTGAGCGAGCTGAGCCTTCTGGATGCCTGGCAAGATCAGGATGGTAACTGGTGGCTCGCCACCAATGGCGAAGGATTGTATTACTGGAACCCTAAAACCAATGTTTCACGGCAGTTTAATATCACCGCTGGTTTTCCCTCTGATGTGCTGTACCGGATCGAGTCGGATGCATTTGGAAATCTCTGGATTAGTTCTGATTACGGGCTGATCCGTTTCCACCGGAAGGACTTTTCGGTAAAGACCTACACCACTGCCGATGGCATTTTCCACAATGAATTTAACCGGACATCCTCTTTCAGCGCTGCCGATGGAAAACTGTTTTTTGGTGGCCTGAACGGTGTGATCGGCTTCGAGCCACGCGATTTCAGGGGAGATACCGCCCGGCTTCAGGTGCCATTGCGGGTGATCGCTTTCAATCAGTTTGCAGGCTCGGCTAACGAATTGGTCAATAAGACCGCTGAATTACAACGAAACCCGCGCATTGTGTTAGAGCCCGATGATAAATTCTTTACGCTGGACTTCCAGTTACTGGATTTTACCAAAGAGGATGGACACCGGTACGCCTATCTGATTGAAGGACTTGATAAAAACTGGAATTATATCAACGAAAACTCGGTTCGGATCAGCGGCCTGCCCTATGGCGATTTTGTGCTGAGGATCAAAGCGCAGAACCAGGAAGGGGCATGGAACACCAGAGAACTGAGTATTCCGTTGAAGGTTTTAAAGCCGGTGTATCTGCAATGGTGGTTTATTTTGTCATTAATTTTGGTATTAGGAATATTGATTTATCTGTATATCCGTTTAAGAACCAAGCAGTTGGCGTGGGATAAAAAGCGATTGGAAGAAACTGTTAACGAGCGCACGATGCAGTTGAAGCAAGCCCTTTCGGAGCAAACTGCCTTACTGCTCGAAAAGGAGGTGTTGATGAAGGAAATCCATCACCGGGTAAAAAACAACTTGCAGGTGATTTCCGGTTTGCTGGAACTGCAGGGTAAAACCCTAACCGACGAGGTTGCCAGAGAGGCATTGCTGGAAGGTCGTAACCGGGTGAGGAGCATCGCGCTGATCCACCAAAACCTTTACCAGTTTGAGAACCTGAGCAGTATTGATTTGAAACGGTTTATCAATGACCTTTGCAGGCAGGTACAAAGTGTATTTCAAAAGGAAAAGAAAGTGTCGCTAGCCGTGGAAGTGCCGGACGTGAACCTGGATATTGACTCCGCCGTTCCATTGGGGCTGATTTTAAATGAATTGCTATCGAATTCATTTAAATATGCATTTCGGGAAACGTCGGCAGGTGCCATAACCGTAGCGATTCGGACGATTTCCGAAGGCAGGTTCCAGTTGATTTATTCCGACAGCGGGCCCGGACTTCCCGACGATTTTGACCTAAAAAAAGCAACCACGCTCGGCTTACAACTGGTCAATGACCTTAGCAGGCAGATCGGCGGCAAAGTAACGTACGAATTCCGGAACGGTGCCGCATTTACCATTAATTTTACCAATCGCGAGGTGCGAAAAAACGAAGACTAAACGTTATGGCAGATTTAAAAATCGGAGTTGTGGAAGATGAACTCGTCATTGCCCGGACGATCCTGAACACGCTCGACGAGCTTGGTTATGCACATTGCGGCCCGGCCATCAACTATACCGAAGCCCTCGAAATGCTTGAACATGAAAAACCCGACCTGCTGTTGCTCGATATTCAGCTGGCCGGACGCAAGGATGGTTTTGATATTGCGGAGCATATTAATGAAAGATACAAGCTACCCTTTATTTTCCTGACAGCGAACAGCGACATCGATACCATTGATCGGGCGAAAAAGGTCAAGCCTCACGCATATATTGTGAAACCGTTTACAAAAGAAGAACTATACGCCGCGATTGAAATCGCATTCCACAATTTCACGGGTAGCCAACCGGATGCTAAACCCGAAAAGCCAGCTTCACATCACACAAAAAACTTCATGTTTGTAAAGGACGGTTATGTCTTCAGGAAAATCTTTTTTGACGAACTGCTATACCTGGAAAGTGAAGCCAACTATGTGCTGCTACACCTTGTATCTCAAAAAAAGGTAATGGTACGGTCTACAATCAACGATTTTGTCGAACAGCTGGAACCCGGTCGATTCATACGCATCCATCGTCGTTTTTCGGTCAACATCCATTTTGTCGAAAATATTTTCCCCAGCGAACTCTCCCTCCAAACCGTAAAACTGCCCATCGGCAAATCTTACCGCGACACGCTTTTACAGGCTCTTGGCATCAAGGCTGACGCCTAAGTCTTCCCAAACTTCCGCTCATTCATCCCGCCACAGCCTCGTTCGTCCCTTTTTTTTGCCCTTATGCCCGTCACGAGCCACTTTTGACGGCGTTATGGGGTTGCTCGATCTGGACAAAATAATCATCAACCGAAAAGTTGTCGGAATTCGCTGCACGAAATGCGGCGGAAACCTGGTTGTTTCCGGGAAAATGTGCCTGCTAGGCCGGATTGCGAAAATTGTTTCATTCGGACGCCTCAAACCCGAATGTTATGAATGTGAGACCTGTAAAAAGCGGTATACGCTTTTCTGACAGTTAGCAACGCCCATTTACCCGTCACAAACCAACTAACCTTCAATAATCATGAGTTTAAGATTAAACGACATCGCTCCCGATTTCTTGGCAGACACCACCCAGGGGACAATTCAGTTTCACGAATGGATTGGCGATGGCTGGGCCATCCTTTTTTCCCATCCCAAAGATTTTACACCGGTTTGTACAACCGAACTGGGCTACATGGCCAGGCTCGCGCCTGAATTCGCGCAACGAAACTGCAAAGTGATCGGCCTGAGTGTTGACCCGGTTGAAAGCCATTTGAAATGGGAAACCGACATCGAAGAAACGCAGGGGTATGCCGTGAATTATCCGATGATCGGTGATCCGGAACTGGCCATTGCCAAGTTGTACGATATGCTTCCCGCCGAGGAACCCGGAACTTCGGAAGGCCGTACGGCGCTGAAAAATCAGACGGTACGCTCGGTATTCATCATCGGACCCGACAAGAAGATTAAATTGAACCTGACTTATCCGATGACCACCGGGCGGAATTTTCACGAAATACTCCGTGTGCTGGATTCCATGCAGCTCACAGCCTTGCACAGGGTTGCAACGCCCGTAAACTGGCAGGATGGCGAGGATGTCATCATCGTTCCCGCCGTATCCGACGCGGAAGCAAAGGAGGTATATCCGGAAGGCTGGAAAACGCTGAAACCCTATCTGCGCTATGTTCCGCAGCCAGGCAAATAAAGGTCTTCAATTCACAAGATTTACAAGAAAAACGCTACTGCATCAGCCGTGTGTAATATCGCGCGGCTGGTGAATTTCTATTAAACCCAAATACCCAATGACAAGAACGATACAAGCACCGTCCGTTTTTCTCAGGACATTTTCACAAAGAGTGTCCCTGCTACTCGCCATATTTATGGCAGCAATCCCGGCAGTATGGGCACAAACTACCTGGACGGGCAGTGCCAATACAAACTGGAACAACGCCGCGAACTGGTCAAACGGAGTGCCGGATGTTTCGACCGAAGCAATTATCCCGAATGTATCGACCAACGACCCTGTGATCGGAAATGGTCAGAGCATGGTTGCGTACGCTGTGCAGGTAGAAGCAGAGAGTTCGCTTTCAATCAGCGCGGGAGGAACGCTAACTATAAATGGGGCTGCCACTTACACAGTACCGTTCGAATTTACAGCTGGTTTGCATAATAAGGGTACTATTCATAATAGCGGCCAGCTTGTTTTGGGTTCCAACGCCAGTGTGGGTAGTTACGCGATCATCAATCAGGGCGTGTTCGATAATATGACGGGGGCAACGATCCGCATCGACAATACTTCGGATACTGGCCTGTACAATGCATCCGGTACATTTACCAATCACGCGGACATCATAATAGGAGGTAATACGAGCATAGGACTTCACGGGATCTGGAACGATGCGGTGTTTGAGAACAATGCTGGTGGAACCATCAGTATTGACCGTTCTTCGTCCAAAGCCCTGGTGAACAATCTCGACCAAACAAAGTTTATAGACGCCACCTTCACCAATGCTGCAACGATGATCATCGGGGCAATAGCGGGTGCGGGGATGTACGGAATCTATAACATTGGGGAGTTTAATAACAAAGCCGGTGGTGATATTCAGGTTGACAACACCACGAAAACTGCCATTTACAATGATAAAGATACCTTCACCAATGCGTCAAATATCACCATCGGTTCACTGGCTGCGGCAGGCCAGATAGGTCTGGATTCACGGGGCGCATTCACCAACGCCACTGGCGCGACCTTGAAAATTGACCGCGTTACCGACCTTGGGGTTAATATTGGAGCCAATACCCTGACAAACAATGGAACCATGACACTCGGGGCCGTGGGCAAACCGGGCACAACGGGTTTGCGTAATGCGAATGCCACGCTCGTAAACACAGGAACGATATCAATAGACCGGACTGGCAATCAGGGATTAGAAACGAGCGGCACCGCCACCAATGACGGTACAATCACGATTGGTGGTTCGGAAGCAGTGGGACGATTCGGACTTATTGCGAGTGGTTCGTTTACCAATAACAATGGAGCCGTAGTCCGGATCGACCGTATTGATGGGCCCGTGTCAGCATTTCCCACGGCGTTGCGGCATCAGGCAGGCGCATTCAGCAATTTTGGAGAGATCATCATCGGTGAAGCAGTTTCCGGAGGAGATTACGGAATGAGATTACAGGCGACCTTCAACAATAATACCGGCGGTTCGATCAGCGTTGACAGGACAAACATGACTGCCATCGATAACGCCTCTACTTTTATCAATGCGTCGAAAATCACAATCGGGGCGTTGGCTTCTGTTGGAAAATACGGGATTGATCTGAAAGGCCAGTTCACCAATAATCCGGGCGGAAATATCAGTATCGGTCAATCGACTGAGGCGGCTATTTTTTCCAAATCCTCTTTTATCAACAACGCCGACATCACCATCGGGGCTTCGGCGTCGGCAGGGAAGCACGGAATCGAGACCGGAGGATCGGGCAATTTCTCCAACGCCCCAGGAGGACGAATTTTCATTGACCGTTCCAGCAGCATTGCTATCGCGCACCTTGGCGGAACTTTTGACAACGAATCCGAGATTACGATAGGCGGGGTGGCCGACGCCGGTATCTATGGAATTTCAAACCAGATGGATTTTAATAATAACCCCGGTGGCCATATCCGTATTGACCGCACAACCGACACAGGGATCTATCAGCTGAAAGGCACCTTCACAAACGCAGCCGACATCACAATCGGGGCCAACGCCAATATAGGTCTTCATGGTATCTTCAACGAAACCATTTTTAATAACAATGCCGGAGGGAATATAAGGATTGATCGTACTTCGCTCGCCGGAGTACGCCTTTTCAACGGCACCTTCACGAACGAAGCCATTCTGACGATCGGATCGGTGGCTGATGCCGGAACTTATGGTATCCTGAACGTGTCGTTTTTGGTAAACAAAACTGGTGGCGATATACGAATCGACCGCACCAGCGACACCGGCATTTATCAGTTCAAGGGCACATTCACAAATGCTGCCTCCATTACCATTGGCGCGAACGCCAATTCGGGTGTTCACGGGATCTTCAATGAAAGCGAGTTTGTCAACAATTCCGGTGGTGATATCCGCATCGACCGTACAACGCTGGCTGCCCTCCGCAATTTCAACGGGACCTTTACCAATGCGGCAACGATTATCATCGGCGCTATTGCCAGTGCCGGAACTTACGGAATCCGTAATCAGGCTGCTTTCGTCAACAATGCGGGTGGGGACATCCGGATCGATCGCGCAATAGAGGGGATTTTCCTGGAAAACAACACTTTTAACAATGCCGGAGAAGTTACGATTGGCGGCGTTAACGCAATAGCCAGCCTGCTTACACAGCAAGGAACCGGTGTTTTTCTCAACAATCCAGACGGTGTTTTCAAAGGTGCGGGCCAAGTAATCGCAGCTTCGTTTACGAATGCAGGAGGCACGCTCTCGCCTGGTTATTCGCCGGGAACCCTGACTTTTAGCGACAGCAAGGATTTCAGCAACAGCGTCATGGATATAGAGTTCAATGGCGTTAGCACCACCGAATATGACCGGATAAGTATTGCCGGAACTGCGACGCTGGGTGGCACGCTGGCTCTTACCATCAATTATACACCTGCAAACGGTGACGAAATGACGATCATCACCGCCACATCGATAGCGGGTACGTTTAGCACTATAACGGGGATGCTCGATGGCTGGAACATCGTTTACGAGCCCAATAGTGTGAAACTGAGTTACAACAACCCGATGCCTGTCAAACTGATTTCGTTCAATGCCAAAGTGGTCGGCTCTGTGATCAAACTCGACTGGCGTACGGCTTCCGAAGTAGATAATGCAGGATTTTACATCGAGCGCAGCACGAATGGTTTTACCTGGAATGACATTGGTTTTGTAGATGGCAATGCCACAACGTCTGCGGTTAAGTATTATGCTTTCGGAGATGAGACACCAATGCCGGGCATCAACTACTATCGTTTACGGCAAATTGATTTTGATGGAAAAACCGAACATTCCCGCATACAAGCCGTCCGATTTATAGACCCTCAACAAACGATAACTGTGTGGGCGGATGCTGCGCACCGGGCTTACATTCAGACCAATAGCGCCATCGGACAGGTGACTGTCTACGATCTCTCAGGCCGGGTCCTGATGGTTTCAAAAGAAGCAACCTTAAACCTCTCGGGAGTCCCCAGCGGCGTTTTGCTAATCCATGTCAAGACGGATGGCCCCACGGTGGTCAGAAAGCTGATTTTATATTGACCCGAATTAGCCAAAGTCGTCGGCTAACGGCAGGATTCGTGGATCAGCCTCAATAGTCTATGCTCAGTTAGTTGATATAGTTTTCGCTCCGGCGTTTTCTATAAATCAGGAACAATTATAATCAACATCGCCATTATTAAGTCATTTGCAATTCAACTTTGATTGTACAACTGATCATTAAAAAGACTGCAGAGGATAACTTAGTGATTCCAGCATCTGTGTTCAGAAAGAGGGCTATCACTCAATTCGCAGAATAGGTATCTTGAGCATCTTGGATGATCTGATTGTTGAAGGCAAGCAAATTCTCTGTTACATTACAGATTAGCATATCATTCTCAGCTTTTGCACGAAACAAGAATTGAGATACTGTCGCAATTCTTGTTTCGCCTTTTGGGAGTTGTTTCGCCCCCTTTCCCTTTCAACTTTTCCTTAAGCGCTTTCATATCCTCGCTAATCTTGACATCCAAAATGTTCATTGTGGTACTGGAAAACTTCAAGGATCGTTCTTGTTTCATTGCTTTTTCCAAGCAAAATATTTTTCAAAGCCTCGGCAGATAATTCTCTGTCATCTTCGATAAGCATTTTCTTTGCCTGAAACACTTTGGAGCTTAGTGTATCCAAATACGCGTTGAGGGTTCTTGAATCCTCCTTGTTGCCGGTTGCACGTCCGACGTCAATACTCCAGTTGGAAGGGCTCCAAAGCTGCTTCGTAGATAATTCTGCCGATTTCCCGTCGACTGTGATTCGTAGGTAAACATAACGTAAACCATCTTTTTGATTCTTGGCGTGTTTTAAATAAAACAACATACCGAAACTGTTTTCCAACATGACGCTAGCGTTTAAGTGATAAATATCGAGCCACTGCGCTTTCAAATCAAGATGTACATCATATAAACATCTTGCAAATCAATGAGTTAATAATTCCCAGCGTCTTTTTTGCGTTTTTCGTCGAACTCCACGAATGACGCTGGAAATAATGGGAATTTCTGCATATTTTGGGATATCCCGGAAAGCAAAAATGCCCATAAATCATTGATTTACAGGCATTTTGTTGATTTTAAAAACTTCTAAATGGGAGGGAGACGGGTCTCGAACCCGCGACCTCTAGAACCACAATCTAGCGCTCTAACCGACTGAGCTACAACCTCCGTTTGAGGACACAAAATTAGAAAAATGTTTACAGCTTCCAAACAAAATCTAATATTTTTTTCAGAAAACTGTAAACACTTTTTATTAATTATAGATTATTTCGATGCAACATAAAGAGCGTCAGCAGCTTTCCAGTCTACTACGTTCCAATATGCATCAATATAATCCGGACGTTTATTTTGATATTTTAGGTAATAAGCATGCTCCCAAACATCTAAACCGATTACCGGTGTACCTTTTGTTTCAGCAATATCCATCAATGGGTTATCCTGGTTCGGAGAAGAAGTGATTGCAATTTCACCATCAGCTTTCACGATTAACCATGCCCATCCTGAGCCAAAACGTCCGATAGAAGCTTTTTTGAATTCATCTTTGAAAGCTGAGAAAGAGCCGAATTTAGCTGTAATTGCTTTTCCTAATTCGCCTGTTGGTTCTCCACCGCCACTCGCAGAAAGAGATTTCCAGAAGAAAGTATGGTTCCAGTGTCCACCGCCATTGTTACGAACCGGTGCCGGTGCTTTGCTGATGTTTGCAATAATTTCTTCTATTGTTTTACCTTCAAGCTCGGTTCCTGCTACCGCTGCGTTCAAATTGGTAACATATGCCTGGTGGTGACGATCGTGGTGAATCTCCATAGTAAGCGCGTCGAAATGCGGTTCTAACGCATTGTTTGCGTATGGTAAAGGAGCAAGTGTAAAAGCCATTATGAATAAGGTTTATTGGTTATTGAATATGATTTATAACTTGATTAACAGCAGAAAGCTTCTTTATGTTCTTAATCGTTTAAAAAACTTAAGGATAAGCTCCTGGCTTTCTTCCGCCAAAATGCCATTTTTTAGCTGTGTTTTTGGGTGTAAAACATTTTTTCCTAATCTTGAAAACCCTCTCTTTTCGTCGGAAGCTCCATAAACAACACGTTTCATTTGTGTCCAGTACAAAGCTCCGGCGCACATTACGCAGGGTTCCAGGGTGACATACAGTGTACAATCCTGCAAATACTTTCCACCCAAATATTCTGAGGCCGCCGTGATCGCCAGCATTTCTGCATGGGCAGTCACATCATGTAATCTCTCGGTCTGATTATACCCTTTCCCTATAATTCTTTCACCAGCTACAACAATCGCGCCAACGGGAATTTCACCTTCTTCAAAAGCTAATTGCGCCATTCGTAATGCTTCGGCCATGAAATAATTATCCAGAAAATCAGCAGTCATGCGGTAAATCAAAATTGGAAACAACACCCAAAACAAAAGCGGGAAGCAATATACTCCCCGCTTTTCAATATTTCACAAATTATATCAAGGTTTAAAAATTCGCTGTACCGAAGTCCGGTCGCCATTTTGCACCTTTAACAGATACATTCCGGATGGTTTTGATGTAAAATCAACTTCCGTAATTTTCTGTCTGATCGGCTTTTTCGACAAAGATCTTCCTGCCAGATCGAAGATTTCCACAGTGGCTTCTTTTGAGGAAACAGAAGTTGTAATCTCAACTGTACACTTATCGTCAATCATGGTCGGATAAATTTTAAGCCAGTCAGCAGCTACAACTGGTGGTTCAGTACCTAATACCGGATCTACCTGTAGGCGTAATGACCCAGCAGATCTTCCTACTCCACAAGAATTAGAAATCGAGGTGATTTTATAAATCGTAGTTGTTTTAGGTGTCACCTTTACAATGATTGGCGAAACACTGGTAGAAATCAGCGAATCTTTTGCACCGTCATTTAAATTAAATGTCCATGGAGCATTACCGGTAATATTGATCGTTAGATTGGCACTCGCTCCCATGAAAATACTGGACGGACCTGTAATGGTCGCTAATGGTAATGGATTTACCATTAATTTCACAGAACTCACGCTGCCGGGCACGACATTGTTAAGTCCTTCGCTGACAACCCGGATAAAATAACTTCCCCCAACCAAGGTGTCCGGAATTGTAGCCGTTAACGCATCTCCGCTCACAACAGACGGTATCGATTTAAATTTCGACGCATCATTTTCTGTGGACAACTGTGCTGTAAAAGCATTGCCAACCGGGAAAGTTCCGGACTTCTGGAATGGAATGTTAAATGTTTTTCCGGCACATTGCTGCGCAACAGATGGAATACCAGCGGTGATTGTAGGTATCAGTACGGTTACTATTGCAACGCCATTGGTAGATCCTTCGCCACAGGCATTAGAAACCGTGGTGACCACATAATTTGTTGTAACAGCAGGGGTAACGGTTATCAGCGTTTTTGCATTATTGGATGTACCTGTCTGTCCATCGGACAAAACGTAAGTCCATGGGCCATCACCGCTGAAATCAATCGTGATTGAGGTAGATTGTCCAGGAGATACAGAGCTATTTCCTGAAATCGTCGCCTCAGGACGGGGCTTGATATGTATTTTAATCTCAGCTTTCGCGCTTTCACAAGTATTGGAACCCGTTTGTGTAACGTAGAAAGAATAGTCAGAAACTTTTTCTGTAAAAGGTATCAATGCCGTGGTACGCGGGTTGGTATCGTCCAATGTAAGGTACCATTTAAGATTTGTCCCGTTTGCAGAAAGCGCGGTAGCAGCTTCATTCTGGCAATAGGCCACAGCGGAAGTGTTCAGGGTTGGCTTTGGTGTTACATTAATTTTGACATCGATTTTAGCTCTTGGGCTTAGGCAGCCATCTGCATCTGTCTGATTTACATAATATGAAGTTGTTCCCTCATTTTCTGTGGATGGCGTAGGAGCAGTTCCGGAGGCAGTTCCACCCGTTGCATTTGATCCATACCAGCTGAGTGTTGAGCCAGCGGTTACAGTCGCAGTTAAAGGTATAGCTTTTACATTTTGGCAATATTCAATCGGAGCAGAAGCCACGGTCGGAGCTGGTACTTGAGGCTTAACAATCACATCAATTTTCGCTCTTAATCCTTCGCAACCATTCAACGTTTGACTTACGTAATATGAAGTTGTCCCCGCTGTTGTTGTTAAAGGAACAGGGGAAGAAGGCAAGGCTGTCCCGCCTGTTAAAACTGTATACCATTTTAAACCGGTTCCTGTGGCTGTTAACGCTTTGGCTGTTTCGTTAAAACAGTAAGGCGAAAGCGCGCTTACGGTTGGAGCCGGTGTTTGTGGATTAACGATTATATCAATTTTAGCACGTGAACCCTCACAGCCGTTCACTGTCTGGCTTACATAATAAGATGTGGTACCAGCAGTTGTCGTCGATGGAATAGGAGTGGCAGTCAATGCGCTTCCGCCTGTTGCTGCGTTATACCATTTTAAACCGGTTCCAGTTGCGGTTAAGGCTACTGATGTTTCGTTTAAACAGTAAGTGATATTAGCAACCGTTGGTGGGGCTGTTAGCGGATTAACAATCACATCAATTTTCGCACGCGGACCTTCGCAGCCAGCTATCGTCTGACTTACATAATAGGATGTGGTGCCAGCAGTTGCTGTTGATGGGATAGGAGTGGCAGTCAATGCGGCTCCACCTGTTGCTGCATTATACCATTTCAAAGAAGTTCCTGATGCCGTTAAGGCGACTGGTGTTTCGTTTAAACAATAAGTGACATTAGTTACGGTTGGAGCAGGTGTTGCACAAATTACAACATCAATTTTCGCACGAGCACTCTCGCAACCGTTTAAAGTTTGACTTACATAATAAGATGTGGTACCAGCAGTTGTTGTTGAAGGTACAGGTGCAGATGCTGACCCCGTTCCACCTGTTGCTACATTATACCATTTTAATGCGGTTCCAGCAGCTGTCAAAGCAACTGCATTTGTAGCGCCAACCAAATAAGTAACAGGACTAACTACTGTCGGTGCTGCTGTTAGCGGATTTACAATTACATCAATTTTGCCACGCGGGCCTTCGCAGCCATTTACTGTCTGGCTTACATAATAAGATGTGGTACCAGCGGTTGTTGTTGAAGGGATAGGAGTGGCAGTTAATGCTGTTCCGCCTGTTGCTACATTATACCATTTTAACGCCGTTCCGGTTGCTGTTAAAGCGACCGGCGTTTCGTTTAAACAGTAATTGACATTGGAAACCGTTGGTGCAGGGGTAGCGCAAGCAGCAACCACAACATCAATTTTTGCACGAGGACCTTCACAACCATTTAGTGTCTGGCTTACATAATAGGAAGTAGTCCCAATAGTTGTCGTTGACGGAACAGGCGCGGAAGCGAGTGCTGTAGCATTCGTCGCAACAGTATACCATTTCAAAGCGGTACCGGTTGCAGTTAACGCAGTAGCTGTCGCACCGACTGTATAATTTACAGGTGTTGCCACCGTTGGCGCAGGTGTTGCGCAAGCAGCAACCACAACATCAATTTTCGCACGAGGGCCTTCACAACCGCTCACGGTCTGGCTTACATAATAGGAAATCGTTCCCGCCGTTGTGGTTGATGGTATCGGAGCAGAGGCCAAAGCGGTTCCACCTGTTTCAAGTGCATACCATTTTAAAGCCGTTCCGGTTGCAGTTAACGCAGAAGCTGTCGCACCGACTGTATAATTTACAGGTGTTGCCACTGTGGGTGCAACGGTTGTACACGGTGCAGCAGCAACCACAACATCAATTTTCGCACGAGGACCTTCGCAACCTCCAACAGTCTGGCTTACGTAATACGAAGTAGTACCAATAGCGGTAGTTGATGGAGTAGGTGCAGAAGCAAGTGCTGTGCCGTCCGTAGCAACAGTATACCATTTTAGAGCCGTTCCGGTTGCAGTTAACGCAGAAGCTGTCGCACCGACTGTATAATTTACAGGTGTTGTCACCGTTGGCGCAGGTGTTGCGCAAGCTGAAACAACAACATCAATTTTCGCACGAGGGCCTTCGCAACCTCCAACAGTCTGACTTACGTAATACGAAGTAGTACCAATGGCGGTAGTTGATGGAGTAGGTGCAGAAGCAAGCGCTGTACCGTCTGTCGCAACGGTATACCATTTTAAAGCGGTTCCGGTTGCAGTTAAGGCAGTTGCTGTCGCACCAACTGTATAATTTACAGGTGTTGTTATTGTAGGCGCAACAGTTGTACAAGGTGCAGCGGAAACCACAACGTCAATTTTAGCACGGGCGCCTTCACAACCTCCAACCGTTTGGCTTACATAATAGGAAACCGTTCCAATGGCGGTAGTTAATGGAGTAGGTGCAGAAGCAAGTGCTGTACCATCTGTCGCAACGGTATACCATTTTAAAGCGGTTCCGGTTGCAGTTAACGCAGAAGCTGTCGCACCGACTATATAATTTACAGGTGTTGTCACTGTGGGTGCAACGGTTGTACACGGTGCAGCAGCAATCACAACATCAATTTTTGCACGAGGACCTTCGCAACCTCCAACGGTCTGGCTTACGTAATAAGAAGTAGTACCAATAGCGGTAGTTGATGGAGTAGGTGCAGAAGCAAGTGCTGTGCCGTCTGTCGCAACGGTATACCATTTTAAAGCGGTTCCGGTTGCCGTTAAGGCAGTTGCTGTCGCACCAACTGTATAATTTACAGGTGTTGTTACTGTGGGCGCAACGGTTGTACAAGGTGCAGCGGCAACCACAACGTCAATTTTCGCACGAGGGCCTTCACAACCTCCAACCGTTTGGCTTACATAATAGGAAACCGTTCCAATAGCGGTAGTTGATGGAGTAGGTGCAGAAGCAAGTGCTGTACCGTCGGTCGCAACGGTATACCATTTTAAAGCGGTTCCGGTTGCCGTTAACGCAGTAGCTGTCGCATCGACTATATAATTTACAGGTGTTGTCACTGTGGGTGCAACAGTTGTACACGGTGCAGCAGCAACCACAACATCAATTTTCGCACGGGGGCCTTCACAACCACTCACGGTCTGGCTTACATAATAGGAAACCGTTCCCGCCGTTGTGGTTGATGGTATTGGAGCAGAGGCCAAAGCGGTTCCACCTGTTTCAAGTGCATACCATTTTAGAGCCGTTCCGGTTGCAGTTAAGGCAGTTGCTGTTGCACCGACTGTATAATTTACAGGAGAAACAATTGTTGGTACAGGTGTTGCGCAAGTAACATTAACAACAATTGCAGCACGAGCACTTTCACAAGTACCCACACTTTGGCTCACATAATAGGTTGTTGAACCAATAGCTGCCGTAGATGGAACTGGTTTGGTGGTGGAAGCGGTGCCACCAGTAGCGTCTGTGCCATACCAGTTTAATGTTGCTCCTGTTATAGCAGTTGCAGTCAAATCAGCCGTCTGTCCAACTGTATAATTTAATGGACTAGTCACAACGGGCGCCGCTGGTACAGTATTAACTGCAAAAGCCGAGCTTGCAGAGCCTACAACCGGAGCAGCTGTAACTACCCGAACTTTATATCCTGCTCCTGCAACTGTCCCGTTAGGAATTATTCCGGACAGAGGAGTATCCTGACCAGTTCCGATAACATTTGCAGTGGCGGGAAATACACCGGCAGCATCTGATAATTCAACTGAAAAAATTGTTCCTGCTGTAACCGTTCCAGTGGTAGAATAGGCGACTTGTATCGTTCCTCCTGCACATACAGCGGTTGGCGTTACAGCGCCCGTTGTTATGGCAGTCTGTGCAAATGAAGAAGCTATTCCAATAATTGCGGCAATGCATGCAAAAATTCCTTTTCTAATAAATGTTTTTTTCATGTATATCTCTAAATACTTTTCACTTACCTTTTTATTGAAAGGTAAAGTTAGAGATATTTTTCAAATACATTTGTAACTGATTAGTGAAGAATGCTTTTCCTTTCGAGAAGGGAAGTATAAACAACATCCTGAATTTTACGCCGCGTACGCTGACTTGTTATACTTGTGTTTTCGGGATCAGGGTGAATACGGTTTGATAAAAATATAAAAAGAAGGTCTTCATCCGGATCCGTCCAAACAATTGCGCCTGTAAAACCGGTGTGTCCAAATGAGTTCACAGATGCCTGCGGGGAGACATATGAGCTGTTTCCATCTGCCGGAATTTTATCCCAACCTAAACCTCTATGGTGCGCTTCATCGTACATTCTTGAAAAAAGCGGTACAGTACCGGGTTCGAAAAACTGCTTTCCGCCATATTTCCCTTTCCATAAATTCATCTGAAAAATTACTGCCAGATCTGTTGCGGTGGAAAATAGTCCGGCATGACCCGAAACACCTCCAACCACAGCCGCCATCTGATCATGAACCGTGCCCTGAATCAATTGGCTGCGGAAGCGATAATCCTGTTCGGTAGGGGCAATCTGTTTTTCAGAAAACCGTTTTAAAGGATTGAAACCGGTATAACTTAGTCCCAGCGGTTCGTAAATGTTGGTCGATACGAAGGTATCCAATGGCAATCCGCTAATTTTCTCTACCACTCTTTGCAAAGTCAGAAAACCAAGATCGCTATATAAATAACCATATTTTCCCGACTTATCCTTTGTATTGTTCATCGGCGATTTTACAATCCATTTCCACACAGAATCTTTCAATGCAGGTTTGGCAAACAGTCGTGGCGCAACCTGAAGGTTATAGATACTGTCCGGTTTCGAGCTGTAATATTCAGGCAATAAACCTCCAGCACTTGTTTTAGTTCTGTCCCATAAAGTCGGATAAAAAGATACCAGACCGGAACGGTGCATCAGCAAATCACGGATTGTGAAATTTTGCTTGTTTGTTGCAATAAGTTCAGGTAAGTAATGAGAAGCCCGCTCGTCCAGATCAATTAATTTCCGGTCATACAAGAGCATCACCGACTGCAACGTTGCGGCAACTTTGGTCACGGAAGCCACGTCATAGATCGTTTCGGAATTAACCCTTTCCGGCGTCCGATAATTGAGACCTCCAAATGATTTGTCATAAACAATCTTCCCTTTTCTGGCCACAACGATCTGGCATCCCGGAAAAACATGATCTGCCACACCCGCGTTTGCGATCTCGTCAATCTTTTTCAGCAGTGCTCCGTTCATGCCAACGCTTTCCGGTGTTCCGAAGCTGATCCGGTTCATCAAACTGGTTGTAACACCATCCCCGGCTTTATACGTTAATACGGATACGGGTAATCTGCCTTTGGATGAAAGGGCACCAAAAATAATCTGAGGCACAATTTCCTGCTGATCCGTACCATCCTGGTTGGCACAAATTAGTGCATCTGTGTCCGGAAAAAACTGTATGCTGTACGGTGTGCCAAAAAGACAAAGAATCACCTTTTTTCCCTGCTGTTTTAATTGTCTTACAAAATCGGCGCTCCCTGTCGAAACCCCGTAATTCCGGCGCGGATTAGAGGCTATACCATGAATACTAACCACAACCGTTTCGTACGGCTGGAGGTAATTCAGCATTTCAGTAATCTGATCCTGTGAGGTTGGTTCCTCATAAAAACTAAAAGGACGAACAGGCTTGTAAGTAGCCAGCATTTTTTGGAAAACGGAGTTTGTACCCTCGCCAATCGTAACAGCAGCCATGTTAGAGCCCACCGAGGTGACCGGCAAAATAGCATTATCATTTTTGACAACAGTCACCGAAGCCTCACACAATTCGCGGTAAAGTTCTCTGCTTTCTTCACCGTTCAGGTCGTTATAAAGATTAGTAATATCAATCGGTTTGTATTTACTCAATCCCGACCAGTATTTAGCCTGCAAGATTCGCTTCACTTTATCATCCAGAAATTTCTGGGTAATGGTCCCCTGCGCCAGCGCATCTTTTATTCGGGTTACCGTTTCTCCGACATTTTCCGGGTATAGCAGCACATCATTTCCGGCGATCAGAGCTTTGAGATTGACCTCCGCAGCGCGTCCGGTTTTCAAAACACCGCGCATATTCATCGCATCCGTAAAGACTAGCCCACGAAATCCCATCTGCTTTTTCAACAAACCATTGATCACCTTATCCGAAAGTGAACTGGCAAGCTGAGGGGTATTATCAAGGGAAGGAATAAACAAATGACCGCTCAGCACGCCCATCAAACTATCGGCTATCAGCTGGCGGTACGGGTATAAATCGACCTCGTTCAATTGCTCAGCCGAATGCATTAATACGGGAAGTGTAAAATGTGAATCTGCATCTGTATCTCCGTGGCCGGGAAAATGCTTGGCTGTCGCGATTACATTGTTATGTTGCAAACCCTTCATGTAAGCCACCGCCTTGCGGGTCACGTTTTCACGATCTTCGCCAAACGAGCGAATGCCAATAACCGGATTATTTGGATTATTATTAATATCCGAAACCGGCGCGAAATTTATTTGAATCCCTAAACGACGGCACTGGCGACCAATATCAGCCCCCATCCGGTAAATCAGCTCATCGTCCTGAATAGCACCCAGAACCATTTGTTTTGGAAAGGAAATTGTACTGTCCAAACGCATCCCCAATCCCCATTCACCATCAATGCCGATGAAAAGCGGAACTTTTGAAAGTGACTGATAATGGTTGGTAAGCTGCGCCTGGCGCACCGGGCCGCCCTGGAAAAATATCAGACCTCCTAAATGAAAGTCAGCAATAAGTTTATCAATATAACGTGTGGTAGATTCTTCCCGGTTGGAAAAAGTTGCGACCATGAATAACTGGCCGATTTTTTGTTCTGTCGAAAGAGAAGCAAGCGTACTGTCCACCCACTGGTTTTCAGGCAACACCACCACAGGACCGCTGGGTTTCCTGGCTGTATGTTTCACTTTTTTTTCTATTACCGGCTGTGTAATAACTTCAAGCTTCGGTTCAGTGGATTTTATCAGTTTCCATGCAACCGCTACTGTACTAAAAATAACCAGAACGATGATACCCGTAACAACACGAAGATGGCTTCCCAACCTTTTTTCCATTTCTATTCTCTGTCTTTAAGAGGAAGTACTATTCAAGTTATATCTGGTCGTTGAGCCAAGAATACTATTTTTGTAATTACAATAATAACAATTAATAATTATAAAAAATCCACCGTAAAATCGTTTTAAGGCAATTCTAATAAATGGATTTCATCAACTTTTTTTTGGTATTCACTTTATAACATCCCAAAATACATTACGAATCGATCATTCAAAATTGACTGTCATACGGTCAGGCTGCGAAATGTTTCTTCCAGCGTTTTTCCTGTTTGTCGTAACGCTTCCAGTGAACTATCGCTCACTACACGTCCTTTATTGATGATGATGACCCGGTCGCAGAGTGCCTCTACTTCCTGCATGATATGCGTCGAGAAAAGCACGGTTTTATTATGTCCTGCTGTACGTATCAGTTCTCGTATTTCCTGTATCTGGTTCGGGTCAAGGCCGGTTGTCGGCTCATCCAGAATAAGTACGGAAGGGTCATGCAGGAAAGACTGCGCCAATCCCACACGCTGCCGGTAACCTTTTGAAAGCTGTCCGATCTGTTTCCGTTTTTCAACTTCTAACCCGCAAAGCGTTATCATTTCTTCTACTTTTGCTGTCAGCGTGTTACCGCTCATGCCATATAATTTTCCTGAAAAAAGCAAGAATTCACGGACATACATATCCAGGTAAAGCGGATTGTGTTCGGGCAAATACCCAATCGCCCGGCGCGCGGGCATAGGTTGTTGTGTTACGTCAAAATCAGCAACGGTCGCTGTCCCCGAAGACGGGTTCAGATAACCTGTGAGGATCTTCATAGTCGTTGATTTTCCTGCACCGTTAGGCCCAAGAAAACCAACAATTTCACCCGGTTTCAGAGAAAAAGAGATCCCGTCTACCGCCCGTTGCGTCCCGTATACCTTCGTAAGATTCGTAACCTGAATTGACATTTATGAATGATTCGGTAATTACTTTTTTTGCAAAATTAATGATTTACTGTGAATTATAGTATCCGCAGGGCTTCTTACCGCTCATGGGAACAGGGCATGATGGCACTTTATTGCTGCAAAATTCAAGGCAGGTTAAGGAAGATCCTGTTATACTTTCAGGAATAATTTATTCCGGTACAGCAGATACATAAACGCCCATTGCACCATAATGAATGCAATCACGCCACCCACAGCCCGAACAGGTTCGGAGAAAAATTCCAGTGCTCCGCCAAAAAGTGCTTCTGCCGTATATTCAAAATTGATATAACGCCCGACCATATAAATAACGATTGAATTCATTCCGATCACGACAAAAAACAAAGTCCATCGGCGGTATTGCAGCACATCCACAATCCAATAAAACAAAGCCAGCAGCAAAATACTGAATCCACCGGCGCATAACACAAACGAACTTGTCCACAAATTCTTGTTGATCGGGAAAACCATATCCCAAAGCTGCGCGATTAGCAAACTTGTGACACCGCCGGCAATCAGGTAAAGTACTTTTTTATTCTGGGACATTTTAGCAGCATCTGTACGTAATATCTCTCCGGAAAATATTCCCATTAAACCGGTAGCAATCGCGGGGATCGTGGAAACCAGCCCTTCCGGATCATGAATTTTGAGGTGCAAACGTCCGGGCAGAATCAGTCTGTCCAGATAGCTGGCAGGATTACATTCCATCGTCATCATTCCTGCTTCGCATCCCGGTACCGGAAAATACATCATAAAAGCCCAATACCCGAGCAGCAAACCCGCAAACCAAATCCAGCGACTTGTTTTTCCGGTGTACAAATAAATAATCTGGGCAAACATTCCCGCTAACCCTATACGTCCAAGTACACTGGGATAACGCATGCTGTGCCACTCCGTGTGGAAAATTCCGTTGTTGTAAATAATTCCCAGAAACACGAGAATCAATCCGCGCTGAATGACTTTCCTGATAAGCTGCGATGGCGGAACTCCCTTTTCCAGGCGGCTTCCCAGAGAAAAAGGTGTCGAAACGCCGGCCATAAAAAGGAAAGTTGGAAATATCAGGTCATAGGCACGGAAACCGTTCCATTCGGGGTGTGTGAGCTGATGCGCCATAAAAACCGCCCATGACCAACCGGTAACCTTGGCGAGTACCGCGAAGATATCCTCGCCGCCGGAAATCCAAAACATGTCAAAGCCACGCAGCGTATCAAGCGATAACAACCGGTGCGAAGTAGAGCTTTCTTTCATTTGAAAAATTAGGGTATAGGAAAATTAAATTTGGTACAACGTAGTGATGGTAAAAGATTTATGGCTGGCGACCGAAAACCCAACTACAATTACTGGATTCTTCTTGAAAAATACTATCCGCAGTATTAAGTCACGGTTATTTTATTTAAATAAGCATATCCAACAAATGGATAATGAAAGAAGAAGGTCTCCTGCGCCGATTTAATTTTCAGTTTATATTTTTTAGAAACGAATCTTCGTTAGTACGAACAACATTTCATTACTAACACAAGAACAACGCATGAAAAAACTCATCTTTCTGTTTATCACAGCTACCGGGCTGTTTTTTACAGGTTGCGCAACGACAAACAACAAGAATGACTCCGCAGATTATGAAGAAACTACGACGGTAAATCCCAAACTGAATAATAAAAGGCTTGAAAAAAATCTGGAAAAGTTTGCCGCTGATCTTGATTTATCGAGACGACAGGTAAAACAGATCAAAAAAATTGAAAGACGTTATGCCCGGAAAGACAGAAAACTTTCCAGAAATGACGAAGCCAAACGACGTGATCATAAAGAACTTGCTTCCGCAAAACGTGAAGAAATTCTTTATGTACTTACCAACGAGCAGCAGCAAAAACTGGAAACTTTATCGAAGAAAAACAGATTTAGTTTCGATCGGATTTTTGGCAAGTAGCGAATGCAACTCCATCTAAAAAAACGGACGAATAAGCACTGATGGTCAGTTTTTATTCGTCCGTTTTTATAAAATTCATTTTCTCTATTGCAGTCTTTCCAGCCAGGCTTGTACCGTTGGACCGGTGATATTGAAAAGGATTCCCGGCAAAATTCCCAGTAAAACGGAAAGGATGGCAAGTGGAAGCAAAAGCGCTGTTTCGCGTACAGTTAGATCGGTAAGTACAAGATTGCTGTCATTTTTGTACCAAAAGGTTCCGAAAAACATACGCTGATAAGTCCAGAGTAAATAGGCCGCCGCCAGTACAATCCCCAGGGTAGAAAGTGCCGGAATCCAGACGGGCATAAGACTTGCCTGAAAGGCACCCATCAAAGTAAATAACTCTCCTACAAAACCGGAAAATCCGGGTAATCCCAGAGAAGCGAAAAATGCGATTCCGGTCAATACGGTGTACCGCGGCATTGGTCCGATTAATCCGCGATAATTATCTATTTTTCTGTCGTGCGTACGGTCGTAAATAACGCCTGCGCACAGGAAGAGCATCGACGATAAAACGCCGTGACTAACCATCTGATAAATGGCTCCATTGATCCCCTCAGCTGTAAATGCAGCAATACCCAGCAGCACAAAACCCATATGAGAAACCGACGAGTAGGCAATCATCTTTTTCAGATCGGTCTGTCCAAGCGCGTTAAAACCGCCGTATACAATCGAAATCATACCCAACACACCGAGCGGAACCATGCTATACTGCGCTTCTGCCGGGAAAAACCCATCCACAATTCTGATAAATCCGTATCCTCCGATTTTTAAAAGTATTCCGGCCAAAACAACCGAAATAGGTGTAGGGGCCTCAACGTGGGCATCGGGTAACCAGGTATGCACCGGCACTACTGGTAATTTTACCGCAAAACCTGCAAATAAAAACCAGAATGCGAGCAGACGAACTGGTATGCCAAGCAGATAAAAATCAGTATCAGGACTTAAAATAGAACCGGAAATATAATTACCGGCATCTGCCAGATAAGCAAAACGAAACGTATGAACGAGCTGGTCTGAACCAATCCTGCCATCGGCAAGCCATTGCTGAATTTGTAAAATAATATCCTGCTGGACAAGATCTTCCGGTCCTAATATTCCTACGGCACGCGCGGTTTCGACAGGATCTATGACAGAAAGATATAATCCGATCATCACGATCAGGATTAACAACGACCCGAAAAAAGTATAAATGAAAAATTTAAGCGCAGCATATTCTCTTCTTGGGCCTCCCCACAAACCGATGAGAAAGTACATCGGTAATAACATAAACTCGAAAAACAGGTAAAAAAGAAAGAAATCCTGAGCCAGGAAGCAGCCAATAATACTGCCGCTCAAAACCAGATACAAGGCAAAATAAGCTCTTGTCTTCTGGTTAATACTCCACGAACTGATCATGCCGACGAATAAAACCACAACCGCCAAAATGACAAGCGGAAAACTGATTCCGTCAACTGCCAGAGCATAATCGATGGAAACGGTTCCGAGCGCGCCCATGGGCAGGGTTATCCAGTCGACGGTTTCACTTAATTGAAATCCGGAATTGTGATTATCGAAAAATAGAAACAAGGTAATGCCAACCAGAAATTCCAGAAGCAGAACGGACAATGCAATGATGCGAAAATCGCCGGGGCGCTGCGACGGCCATACGGCAACGGCAACGGCTCCGAACAGGGGAATAGCTATTAATAAGGAAAGTATATGGTCAATCATTAGAATATAAACTGAGACAAATATATGAGATAAACGAGCCTTCGCCCGAAAATAAGTTTCCTACAAAATAATCAGCCACAAAATCAGCAATACTATGCCCAAGGCTGTGAAAAGATAATAGGATTGTATTTTTCCATTTTGAAAACCACGTACTGCCTGTCCACCTGACCGTACCGTAAAAACGGTTAGCTTGACTCCTCCATCCACAATATTTCTGTCCACCCAGCTAAGTACGTGCGCAAGTACCACACTCCATTTTGCTACGCTGTCTATGAAAGCATCCACAATACCTGCCTCAACTTGTTTTAAACCGCGTGCAATGGAATCAAAAGATTTGATAAAAAAGGTATCCCGTGAAAATTCATTAAGTCCTGCCAGTTGCTTCAAAAGCGGAATTGAATTTTTAGAATTTCCAGCATAAATGGAGAACGGATCTTCGGCTTTGGTTTCTCTGAATGCCAGGAAAATGGAAATGACTGTAACACCTGTTGCCACAAAAGGAACCCAGATGATATGCCCGAACTCCTCTGCCCCCACCAATTCCAGGAACCAGCCATAGGATGCATCAAACGGGTTCCATGAAAACCAGATAAAGACAGAAAGTGCAGCAAGTAATGCCATAGGCCCCCACATCATAAGTGGCGATTCGTGCGGGTGAACGGATTTGAAAATCTGGTATCGTTTTTCACCCAAAAATATTAGCCAGACCTGGCGGGTCATGTAGTAAGCGGTCAAACCGGCAGATAGCATAATAATGACCGGGAAAATATACGCCCATGCGCCGTGTTTTTCCGCCCAGAAAAATGCTTCGACAATAATCGCATCTTTTGATAAAAATCCTGTAAGAAATGGAAGACCGGCCAGTGCCGCTGCGCATATTGTGAAACAGATGAATGTGATGGGTAAATACTTCCGAAGGCCACCCATTGTACGCATGTCCTGAGGGTCAAAAGTTTCATCAGGTTCCGTAGGCGTTACCGCATGAATTACTGAACCAGCCGAAAGGAATAATCCGGCCTTGAAAAATGCGTGAGTGGCTAAATGAAAAAGTGCCGTACGCCAGCTTCCCAAACCAACAGCAATGACCATGAGTCCCAATTGCGACATGGTTGAATAAGCCAGAACCCTTTTAATATCCCAGACCTGTGTAGCTTTTACTGCCCCGATCACCATGGTAATTGTTCCGATGCAGGCTATTACAAGCTGTGCTTCGGGCGTAAGAAGGAATGAAATTCTCGCGATAAGGAAAATTCCGGCTGCCACCATCGTAGCGGCGTGAATCAGTGCAGACACAGGCGTTGGTCCTTCCATCGCATCTGGCAACCATCCCGATAAAGGAAACTGGGCCGATTTTCCCATACAACCACCGAAGAGGCATAAGCCTATGGCAGTCAGGATGCCCGGATCCAGCTGGCCTACGGAAGTCACAAGCACCTCAAAGTCGGTAGAACCAATATAGTAAAACAACATTAAAATTCCCGTCAGGAAAGCTGCATCACCAATACGGTTTAATACAAATGCTTTTTGAGCTGCCCATACTGCACGGGGTTTGAAATACCAGAAACCAATCAATAAGTAGGAAGAAAGACCTACCAGTTCCCAGAAAATATACATCACCAGCAGACTGCCCGCAAGCACAATGCCAACCATTGAAAAAAGGAACAGCTGAATGAAAGCAAAATAGCGGTGCAGGTTTTGGTCGTCGTGCAGGTAAGACATGGAGTAAATCTGAACCAGCAACGCCACAAAATGAACGATGACCAGCATGATGGCCGTCAGTTCATCAAACCTGAAAGAGAGAATTATTTTTGTCTGACCGATAACCAGCCAGTCGAATTTTACAAGATGCGTTGTATCAATATCGGCGTAAAAAATACTGATAATCAGGCCAACAGCGGTCACAAGCGCACCAATCCATCCCGCAGGTTTATTCAGTTTTTTTCCGCCAAGCCATAAAATAAAAAATGCCAGAATCGGTAAACCCAGAAGTAAGGAAGCAGGTACGTTATAAGCAGTTTCTGACATTGAGGTGAGTATTCGTTAAGTTCGGCAAATATCCTGAATTACCAGCCGATTTCAAACTAAGCTAAAGGTCTTTCTCGATATCTTCCAGTTTATCGCTTTCGCTGCCGTGCAGTACAGTCAATAACTCTTTGATATCGTAAATATTTCTGTTGTATGAATTTCCCAGAATAATGATAACCGCCTCATCTTCGGGACAAATCCAGAACATGGAATTATAACCTTTCCACCACCCGCCGTGGTAGATGAACCGCGTTGAGTGGTCTGGTTTAACATGCATTCTAAATCCGTATCCGTAATTTCTGATGCCATCGCGCTCGAAACTTCTCGGTGTCCAGGCTTCTGTCAGCAAATTTTTGTTCAATAATAAACCCGATGTTAATCCGCTGTAAAAACGGTAAATATCCCCTGTTGTTGAATAAAGACCTTTATCTCCAACCACATTATCATAATAATCTTTCGCTACGAAACGTCCATACTGGTGCCCCACGGTCCGGTACGACATGGCTTCTTCGGTTGTATCCGTTACCAGCACGGTGTTATTCATTCCCAGCGGACTGAAAATTTCATTGTGCAAATATGTATCAAAGGACTCACCACTTACTTTTTCTACGATAGCAGCCAGAACACAATAATTGGTATTGCAATAATTAAAAGAACGTCCGGGCCTGTTGTAAGCTTGAGGTGTTGGAACCACTTTGGCGTACCAATCCATAACCTTCATGTTATCCGGATATTTTTTTCCGCGCCGAACGCTGTCCGGAAAAGAATAGATATAGTTTGGCAAGCCGCTTCTATGGCTCAGCAACATATTTACTTTGACACCGTGATAAGGAAAATCAGGAAAAAAACGCTGTATCGAGTCTTCCAGGCTTACCTTTCCATCCTGAACCAGTTTCAAAACGGCAACCGCGGTAAAAGGCTTCGACAGGGAAGCAAGCTGAAACTTGGAATGGCTCTGAAGCGAATCCTTATCTTTCAGATGGGCATATCCGAAAGAATTCTGATAGAGAACCTGTCCTTTCTGAACAATCAAGACATTGCCATTAAAACCAGCCCCTCTCTTCCTTCTAAATATATCTTCTATTTGTGCTATTTTAAGAAGCGTTTTAGCATCCGGATTCTTGATTTCAACGGGGTCAAGATTTGGATTTGACCTGGCATTTCTTTTGAAATTAACTAGGTCATCTGACTTGCTGTACCGTACCAAACCCCAGGAAATCACTATAACTACTACGGCAAACAACGCCGCCCACCACACTTTCGGCTGCACTTTTTTTAACATAGGCTTTTGGCCATTAAATTTTTCAAACGTTCAATGCTAACGAAAAAGCGTCGGCATTTTTATTTTTTTAATTGAATTTAAATATCTTCTGCCGCTAAACATCAGTAATTTTCGTTTACAGAAATAATCCGAAAATATAAGTTTAGAGGTTTACAAAGATATAATTTTGAAAGTAATGATACTAACCTCATTTAGATTGATTCCAAAAAAACCTAATAGCGAACATAAATTAAGGTAACAGCATGGGAACTCCATTAGAACAAAAATCAACAACAGAAGAAATACAGACAAGATTTGATCACGACGTTGAGCGGTTTAGTAAACTGGAAACCGGCCAGCAGGCGACCATCGATGCACCTTTGGTGCTGGAACTGGTTGCACAGGCGGCGGCTTTACATTTAACACCAAATGATTCCATTCTTGATATCGGATGCGGAGCGGGAAATTTCACCCTGAGCGTTTTGCAGGAAGTGCACCCGCTTGCCTGTCACCTGGTTGACCTGAGCCAGCCAATGCTGACGCGTGCGAGTGCCCGTGTGGAAGCTTCGGGTGTTAAGTATGTGCAGACGTATCAGTCGGATCTGCGTGATCTGGATTTTGAAGAAAATACTTTCGACTGTATCCTGGCAGGAGCCGTGTTACATCATTTGCGCGACGATGAGGATTGGCAGGAAACTTTTGATAATTTATTCAAGTGGCTGAAACCGGGAGGACGGCTTTATGTTTCGGATCTTGTTTCTTTTGACCAGCCGGGTGTGCAGGAATTGATGTGGAAACGTTACGGCGACTATCTTGAATCTTTTGGCGGAGCAGACTACAAAGAAAAAGTCTTCGCTTATATCGATAAGGAAGACTCTCCGCGTTCATTGCCGTTCCAGCTTGGCCTGTTACGTTATGCTGGTTTTTCTCATTATGATATTCTTCACCGCAACAGCGTTTTTGCGTGCTATTACGGTGAAAAATAAAGTTTCGGAAAGCGCTGATTAAAACTCGGCGCTTTTCGGATATCTTGGGAAAGGAATCACATCACGGATGTTGCCCATTCCCGTTACAAATAAGATCAGACGCTCAAATCCTAAACCAAAACCGGAGTGCGGTGCTGTTCCGAATTTACGTGTTTCAAGATACCACCAGATCGTTTCCGGATCGATGCCCACTTCATGGACACGTTCCAGCAATTTCTCATAGTTATCCTCACGCTGACTGCCACCAATGATTTCACCGATACCAGGGAAAAGAACATCCATAGCGCGAACCGTTTTTCCATCTTCATCCAGCTTCATGTAGAACGACTTGATCTCGCGCGGATAGTTTGTCAGGATAACCGGTTTTTTGAAATGTTTTTCGACCAAATAACGCTCATGCTCGCTTGAAAGGTCAATTCCCCAGCCCACAGGATATTGGAATTTCTTCTCCTTGTGCGGTTTTGATTTTAGTAAAATTTCGATCGCCTCGGTATAAGTCAGGCGCTCGAACGGGTTTTCAATCACGAATTTCAATTTTTCCAGTAAAGGAATCGAACGTTCGTTTTGAGGTTTGTTTTTATCCTCTTCTGCCAAACGATTTTCAAGGAAAGCCAGATCGTCCTTGCAGTTTTCCAAAGCATAGGTGATCACATATTTCAGAAAATCTTCTGCCAGATCCATGTTATCGGCCAGTTCAAAGAAAGCCATTTCCGGCTCAATCATCCAGAACTCCGCAAGGTGACGCGTCGTGTTGGAATTTTCGGCACGGAAAGTTGGTCCGAATGTATATATTTTTGAAAGTGCCATCGCACCGAGTTCTCCTTCCAATTGTCCGGAAACAGTCAGATTTGCTTCTCTTCCAAAGAAATCTTCTTTAAAATTAATTTCACCTTCTTCTGTTCTTGGCAATTTTTCGAGGTCCAGTGTAGTAACCCGGAACATTTCGCCCGCGCCCTCAGCATCCGATGCGGTGATGATTGGCGTGTGTAAATAGAAAAATCCTCTGTCGTTAAAATACTTATGCACGGCAAAAGCCAACGAATGACGAATGCGAAGAATGGCACTGAAAGTATTTGTACGCGGACGCAAATGCGCTATTTCGCGCAAAAATTCCAGAGAATGTCTTTTAGGCTGTAATGGATACGCATCCGGATCGGCCGTTCCGTACACGTGAAGGTCTTCAACCTGAACTTCAACAGCTTGTCCTGAGCCCTGAGAAGCTACCAGCTTACCTTCAATTTTAAGGCATGATCCCGTTGTAACCGTTTGCAAAAGTTCGGCAGAGAATTGTCCGGGTGCAGCCACCGCCTGTATATTATGTATGGTCGATCCGTCGTTAAGCGCTATGAAAATAGCATTTTTACTTTCGCGCTTCGTACGTACCCAACCTTTCAGGGTAACGGATTGTGTATCCGGAGTCTGTTGTAATAATTCTTTGATCTGCAAAGGTCCCATCTTAATATAAATTCAATCCTTATATAAAACTCAACTGTAAACTTCGTTTTCCTGTAATGAGGCGCAAAATTACAAAATACCCTACGAAAACCTATTCTAAAACGCCAACTTACTTTTATGTGGTTATACGTTATTGTCCGAACTGGTTTATGGCTTAATTTTGTTTCTTGCAAACTATGACTAACGCATTTCCTATTTTGAATAACCGTATCGCGACATTTTTATCGGTGGCTTTCCACCCGCTGATAATCACCACATATCTTTTTGGCGTACTCTTCCTCATCGTTCCGGATCTGATGGGTGTCAGTGCACTGGAAATCACAGCCATTGGCAGTTTATTATTACTTATTTTCCTGAATACTTTCATAGCACCAACGATTGTCATTTATTATTTTTTCCGGCTTGGCATCGTCAGCACCTTACATGTAGATTCGCTTCGGGAGCGCCGGCTGCCGTATCTTGCCTGTGCTATTATTTACGCCATCGCTACCTACCTTTTTGGCTGGCAGCTGCAACCCATCGGAGAGCTGGCACCACAGATTTCCCTGCTTCTGGGCAGTGTCACTGTTTCTATGATCGCGATCGCGGTCGTAAGTTTATCATGGAAAATAAGCGCACATGCCACAGGAATGGGCGGAGCTATCGGCGTTCTCACAGCCATGCTTATTCGTTTTGATGAACCTTTATTGCTTGTCCCTTTACTTGTTACTGTTCTTATCAGTGGTTTTTTATTAAGTGCCCGGCTCTATTTAAATGCGCATACACCCGGACAAATCGTTGCCGGCATTATCTGTGGACTTACTGTGAGTAGTGCAACGGTATATTTTTTCTTTTAATGTTAGCGACCTTATGATAAAACATTAAGTAGCTGATTTTTTGTGGTAACTTTTTAATTCAAACTTCATCACAATCGTACTGGCATGTATCAAAATCTTCTGTTTCATAAGGATAATGGCGTAGCCCGGATTTCATTAAACCGGCCTATGGTTTATCATGCATTAAGTGCAGAGCTTATCCGGGAAATTACCGAAGCTGTTCTCGAATCAGAGCAAGATCCGACAATCCGTGTCCTTGTTTTAACCGCCGAAGGTGATAAAGCATTCTGCTCAGGTGCTGATTTGAAAACTGCTATGGAATCCGGAAAAACCGCCGGGGAAATGTTACGGGAGGGGTATAATCCCATGATTCAAGCCATTCGGAATATTCCGAAACCTGTCATTTGCCGGCTCAACGGACTTGCTGTCGGGGCTGGCTGTTCCCTGGCTCTCGCTTGTGATCTTGTTATTGCCAATGAAGAAACCTACCTCAGCCAAATGTTTGTTCAGATCGGACTCATGCCCGATGCAGGATCGTCTTTCTTTTTGCCCAGGATTGTTGGAATGTCGCGGGCATTCGAAATAGCTTCCACAGGACGTAAGGTGTATGCCAAAGAAGCGGTACAAATCGGGATGATCAGTACGTGTGTTCCTGCTTCCCAACTTGATGAAGCGGTAGAAAAAGCAATATTTTATTATCGAAATGCACCTACAAAGGCTATTGCTGCAATCAAACAGGTTTTCAACCAGTCTTTCGGGGCAACCTTATCTGAAATGCTCAGTCTGGAAGCCGAAACTCAGGATAACTTATATAAAACGCAAGATGCAGTCGAAGGTATTTCATCTTTTTTACAAAAGAAAAAGCCTGAATATCAGGGTAGATAAAAATAAATTTTGAAAAATATTCAAAATTTTTCTTCCCAAACTTGCATACTAAAAAACCGTCTGCTACCTTTGCAGTCCAATTCAAGGAATGGATTTGTAGCTCAATTGGATAGAGCATCTCACTACGGATGAGAAGGTTTGGGGTTCGAATCCCTACAAGTCCACAAAAAAGCACTTATCAGACATGATAAGTGCTTTTTACTGAAAAGAAAAATTCTTGATTCGGGGAGTGGCGCAGCCCGGTAGCGCATCTGGTTTGGGACCAGAGGGTCGCAGGTTCGAATCCTGTCTCCCCGACATTAAAACACTTAACATTCATTTGTTAAGTGTTTTTTTATTTTCGGGAATGCCGGGTTTGAGAACAGATTTTTAAAGCGCACGTTTACATGTTAAAAGCTCAAACAGACCACTCCGTCGGAGTTTTGCCGAATTTTTTCTTAAATGCGTGCGAAAAATGAGAGAGGCTTTCAAACCCCAGATCGAGGTAAATAGCGGATGATTTCTTTTTCTTGCTTTCTATCAGATACCGGGCTTCGGCAAGTCTTCTTTCCTGTAACCAGTGCCGGGGCGCCATACCGAATGTTTTTTGGAAGTCACGTTTGAACCCAGCCAGGCTTCTGCCGGTTAGGGTCGCGAATTTTTCAACCGGAATGTTGTAATGAAAATTGCTGAGCATAAATTTTTCCAGATCCATCTTATAGGGCTCCGAGAAATCGAATAAAAATTCTTCCAGCTCAGGCATGGTGTAAAGGAGGAGTAGCACAGCCTCCTTTACTTTCAACATGCCCAGCGAATGGGTTATTTTTTCGTCCGGATTACGGACATAGGGGATTACAGACTGAAAGAAAGCACGTAAATACTCGTTGGAAGGAATAAGAATGTTCGACGGTCCTGTGTATTTCTGACCGATCTCTATTTGCTCTTCCAAAACAATCTGCCTGAGCAGGTCTTCTGGCAAACGTATAACGATGGTTTGATATTCACCATCTTCCACGGGCGTTTTGGTAATTTCCGCCAATTGATTTTTTTGTATCAATAACATCTGCCCGCGTTCCATAGAAATCTTCTCGCTCGCAGTTTGCATTGAAAAGTGCCCTGAAACCTGCATTACCAAAGTTTTATGTTCCAGAAATGCCACTTTCTCCTTTCTCATTTTTGAGAGGTACGAAAAGAAAATCAACCCGGGGAGTATTTCAGTTGGATTTGTCATGAAGTAAAGATATCAAAAATCAGCGCTGGTATACATTACCGCTGCAGGTAGGTGCTGCCAAGCATTGCGCCAGGAGAAAAATGTGTATTTAGCGTATTAGTCTCGTTAGCAGTGAATTGGATCTGCATCGCCGTTATATTTTCCGGAAGACGTGATCTTCTGCTCATGCTTACCAGAGGCATGATATGATCACCTTGCGCGTTCACCCAGGCAATCGCCAGCTGTGTTGGTGTATATCCTTTTTCTTTTGCCATTTGTTTCAACACATCGACTTTTTCGAGATTCTTTATTAGATTCTCTCCTTGAAACCGGGGGAAGTGATTCTGGTAGGCATCAGCCGGAAGAGGCGCTTTCATTTCGCCGGTGAGTAACCCTTCGGCAGTATTGGCAAATGCCACAACGCCGATACCCAGCTCTTTGGCCGTAGGAAGCAGGTCGCTTTCTATCTGACGATCCGCCAATGAATAACCGATTTCCAATGCTGTTACCGGATAAATGTCATTTGCTTTACGCAGTTGATCCGCTGTGATTTCAGAAACACCCACATGGCGGGCCTTTCCGTCTTTGATCAAATCGGCAATTGCTCCGATCACATCTTCTACCGGAACACTGTTATCGAGTCTGCACGGCTGGTAAAGATCAATGGTATCAATACCCAGACGTACCAGAGAATAGTTGATAAAGTTTTTGATGGCTACCGGCCGCAGATCCAGCCCAATCCATTGATTGTTGTAAAAGATACCCCCGAATTTAACACTGATAAATGCATCGTCCCGTCTGCCTTTAATGGCTTTGCCTACCAGCAGCTCATTGTGGCCGCTGCCATAAAAATCTCCTGTATTCAGAAAATTGATACCATTGTCCAGTGCCGATTGAATGGTAGCAATACTTTCATTTTCATCATTGGCAGGGCCTCCCCATACAGGCGACATGCGCATACAGCCTAATCCAAGTTTGGAAACGAGCGGGCCATTTTCTCCAAGATTTATTTTTGTTATCGTTGTCATCGTTTTTGTTTAATGATTTAACGATACAAAGGTGGCCATTGTTCTGCTTCCTGAATTTCCTGTACGGCTCAAATAAGTTGTCTGTATGGCTCAGCTAGTTGTTGCTGGATTTGGGTAGACGGCTCTTAACGATTTAAGAGTATTAGGCATGGCTATATTTGTACTCAGCTCTCTATTTGAAGATACTTTACTCCGTGACTTTTTATATTAATCAACACATTATAACATTGCCAATTCAGAAATTTTGTTGATTACCTCATGGTATCTGTTGGCAATTTTGGATTTTTTAGAGCCTATTAAAGTACGTGGGTGCTTGGTCTGAAAGGTAAGCGTTGGAAGAGAGTTATCTTCTACAATCAACTTTTTTAAGAATCCATCGGGTAAAATTTCCATGCTCTTAGGGGTAAAGACTTTATTAATCCAACCATCGTATTTTGTCCCGGTAAGAAAAATGACTACGTCAGGCTTTGTTATTGCTATTTCAGTTTTAAGTAAACAAAAACCAGCTTCATTTCTTTGCTGAAGTTCATTATTGGGAGTGGTACTATTGCAATCAAATTTAGAAATATTGGTCCATAAAAAGCCATTTGTATTTCTTGAAACTTCTGGATTAGCCCGGTTAACGTTATGAAAGAAACTTCTTGAAAAGTTCCAGAACGGGCTCTTTAAATGCCGCAAGGGTTTTTCATCGTTGTAGTCAGCCGATTTCCCTAAATTAAACCTCTCGTAGGTATCCTGTAATTCTGCCACACTGAGCTTTTTATTCATCCTACCCCAGTTGTGTGTTTCCTGCCCTACGAACATTACTTTTTTTCCCATCTCAGCATATTCAGGAAAGACATGCATAAGCAAAGGAGAGGATACGTTATCATCCCAGGATTGTGAGTAAATGACGTCCAGATAAATCTGGTAAGCAGCTTGAAGTTGGTGATTAGTAGAGGTAGGATTCATAAATTATATATGATTAAAACTAAGGCTTATATTGCGGGATGGTATTGAGTATGTGATATGATGCCATTTATCTGCAAAGGCACCCTTATACTTGGCTTTACTCTTCTTTTTCTATTCCAAGGAACTATTGTTCCTTGTAGATAACGCATCCAAGATGTAAGTTGCGTCACTTCTTTACGTTTTGAGAACCGTTTAATAAATTCAACAAATACTTATATTCTTTTCAAAATTGATTATTTAAATTGGTGTAAGTTTCAATGTATCATCAGGGTGTTTCAATCTGAAATTTTAACGCCTTTTACAACCATAAGAATGATTATTTTACTATCAAAGGATGGGCAAATTGAAGGCCTAGCAGACATTGAAGGTCAAAAAATAGTTTATGGCACCATTGCGCATCAGGAGGCTACTTTTGGTAAAGTGATCCAAGTGGGAAATGTCAATATTATTTACAGTCAGGTTACTCATCAGGAAGCTACATATGGGAAGGTACTGAAAATTGAAAACATCGACATCAAATATGGAACCATTTCCCATCAGGAGGCCACGTTCGGAAAAGTTACTGAAATAGAAAACATATCAATAAAGTATGGAACAAATCGCCATCAGGTAACTTATGGGAAAATTATTGAAGTAGAAAATGGAACGGTATCCGTCAATGGCGTCGTTGTGCAGATCATCTTATCGCTGAAATAGTTCGTCTCTTTGATATGAATTGATTTTTGATAAATTGGGCATTGCCCAGCCTTATAATCCACGGTTATATAGATAGGGCATTTTGCTTCTATATTAAAGCCAGGTTTTATTATGAGTAAATAGTACAAGCTAGCCCCGACATTTGTATACGAAGCTTGCCTGCACAAAATAGTAATATACTCAACTAACTATGCTGCTGAGGGTAATTGATCATCCAGCCTATACCGAATTTATCGCGGAAACTGCCGAAATAATCGCCCCAGAAAGTATCTTCCAAAGCCATTTCGATTTCACCGCCTTCGGCTAAGCCGACGAAAAGACGATCCGCTTCTTCTCTGCTTTCGGTAAAAACGGAGATGTAGGAATAATTGCCGGGTATGAGTTGATGCCCCATAGAAGGCACCGTATCTGAAGCCATCAACACATCATCTTTGCCGATCGGGAGTGAAATATGCATCAGCCGTCCTTTTTCATTTTCGGTCAGCTGCTCAGCACCAGGCATGTCAGACATCCGGTTTACGGATGAAAACTCACCGCCAAAAACAGATTTGTAAAAATTAAATGCCTCCTCCGATTTTCCATCGAAGTTCAGGTAAGTGTTTATTTTGGGCATGACGAAAAAATTAAGTTGGTTTTACTGGTTTTAAAATAACCGTTATCACGTATCAGATCTGGTGTCGGCAGTTGGCCGCCATGTTTCTCTGCATGAGTCAGACAGCCGATGGCCGGCAGCCCTTCGTGATAACTCTTATTGTTAATCCAAAATTAAGATTTCCATAACCGTTGCATCGCCCGTAAAAGAGACAAGCGTAGGGGGTAGTTGGGACAATAATCAGTGTCCCGTCTGCAATACACAGAAAGGATAGCCAGAGCATTCCGACTATCCTTATGGTATGTTGCAGGCATATGATTTAAAGGGTTTGTTGATGAAGTGCGTGGGCCGGTAAATAGTATTAATTTCTCACACTTCTTCCCTTTGCAAATTTTATACGAGGCTATTCCGGTTAGAATCTGTTTGAATTACTTTTAAGAGTAGTTCCTGCGTATTTAAACTTATAATATCTACCATCGACAGGCAGTAAACCGCAGCAAGTTTATTCAGGCAGCTTATGGAAAGGCCCGTCCTGCCTGATTCTTTTTTACTGTAAGCAGCCTGGCTGATACCAAGCTGAAAAGCAACAAACTCCTGCGAGTACCCATATATCTCGCGTAATTTACGAACTTTAATACCCATCGAGTTCATCGTAAAAGAACCTGATGTATTATTGGCGCTAATTGAGGTTACAGTGTTCATAACAGTTAGTTTTTAAATGTAGCATCCGAGTTATAATTCAAAGAAACGGACTGTCGAAGCCGTTTTATAACTATTTCGACTGATTTATAACTCTTTTCGATCAATAGCCATAAAATTGTAGATGAATAGATAAAATCAAGCCATGAATAAAATATTACAGTGCTTTATCATTGATGACGAGCCGGATGCACGCGAGCTTATCAAAAAATTTGTTGCACGCGTACCGTTTCTTGAAATCGCAGGTGAATTCGGAAATGCTGTGGATGCACTTTTTCAGGTTCAGCATCTCAGGCCGGATCTGATCTTTCTGGATGTTGATATGCCGGAAATGAACGGCTTCGAGTTCATCAGGACTTTGCAGGGACATCGCCCCAAAATTATCATGGTCACTGCTTATCCGCAATACGCCATGGAAGGGTTCGAGCATCAGGTGATGGATTATTTGCTGAAACCGACTTCTTTTGAAAGATTTATGCGTGCGATCAACAAGGTGATCGAGGTATTTCCGGCGGTTAACGCAACAGGCCCGGATGTTTCTTTCGCGCCTGTTCCCGTTCCGAAACCCGAGGTAAAAGTGGTGGAGGATAAAAAAAATGTGCCTCACGATGGTGTAAAATTCCTGTTAATCAAAGAAGATAAAAAACTGATCCGGGTAGCCCCGGACGATATCGTGCTCATAGAAGCCATGAAGGATTATATCAAAATCCATCTGGTCGGAAGGACGATTGTAACGCATAATACCATGGCGAAAATGGAAAGTATGCTACCCGAAAACCGCTTCTTACGCGTGAACAGGTCGTATATTGTCAGAATAAATGCCATAAAAGAAATTGATGGGAACCAGATCATTGCTACTGATGGAAAAAAAATAGATATTGGTGTTACATACCGGGAAAGTGTAATGGATATTTTGAAAGGAAATAATAACTGATTTGAAATGATTACAGTAAGATCTGTCAGGGAATTTGCTTCAAAAGATAATTTGCTTTCTCAGGCTGTTCCTCATTTCTTGCTTATCGTTTTCACCTGGATTGTTAGTAAGTATATAGCGGTTGGGCCCTTAACCCGGGATAACGCGTTTATTACTACCAATCTTTGTCTGCTCTTTTTTTTTCAAACCATCAGCATTTATTATTTTCTCAGCGGGTTTGTCTTCCCGAGATTTCTTTATACCAAAAGAGTAATCCCATTTCTGTTTTGGCTGCTGGTGAGTTTTGTGGTCATTTACTGGACTAATTATGCCTGTATCCTTAAATTATATCCGTACAGCGATAAATTTAATGTAGCCAATAAAGGCCAGGAAACCTGGATTAAAAACATTTATGGCTACATCCATGTCAATGGCTGGTTTGGCTGTCTGGTCGACAAAAAGATAGCTTTCTGGAATTACAGTTTCAGTTTTGGGATTGTTACTTTTTACCTTTGTGTCAAAGCATTTCGCGATATTTTATCAATCCAGACCAAAAACCTGATCCTGGAACGGGATAATCTGGCTTTGGAGCTCGACTTCCTGAAATCGCAGATTAATCCTCATTTTTTATTCAATACCCTGAACAGCGTTTATACCCGGACGATTGATATCGATGAACAGGCGTCAGATCTGGTTTTGAAATTATCGGATCTGATGCGTTACAGTCTTTATGGTGTAAATGAAGAAAAAGTCCCGCTTTCGGAGGAGCTGGAATACATTCAGAACTATCTGGATCTGGAAAAATACAGGCATACGCAGGATCTGGTTAATATTTCTTTTGCCATGGATGGCATCACAGCGGGGTATAAAATTGCGCCGCTTTTGCTGATCTCCTTTGTTGAGAATGCTTTCAAACACGGCGTTAATTTGAGTAGAAAATCTTCTTATGTTTATGTCTCCGCTGTCATTGAGGACGGTGTACTTTATTTTACAGTTCAGAATAGTCTGCCCGATCAGGTTAAAAATATTTCTTCAAACCCATCAGCCAAAAAGTCGGGAGGTATTGGCCTGATGAACACGCGTAAGCGCCTGAATCTTCTTTATCCCAATAATTACAAGCTGGCATCACACCAGACCAGGGAAGAATATGAGGTAATGATCAGCATTAAACTGGACGCGATTTAAGCTCCTGTATCTCAATAAATCAATTAACCGTATTAGTGCGCCATTCGTCGAAAAACGTATGTAAGCCCGTCTAAATTAATTGAAATCGGGTCTGTGGCCCAATACCTTCGTTTCATCATACAGCACAACATGTTCCTGTTGATTAATTTATTTTTTCAATATTCAACCTGTCATAACGATGAAAACGCAATCTACAACTCCCGCAACTACACCATCACGTCTTGTTTTGAAAAAAGAAAGACTGGTTAATCTGAGCACAACAACCCGTGGAAATAAAATTGATGATATCACAACCATGAGCAGTTCTTTCCTGTTTTAAGCAAATGTGAATTAATCTCACCTCGTCAAATGTATCGCTGCATTCTAATAAATCGCTGGTGGCTGGCAGACAGCCTTTTGGAAAAGTACATCCGGCGCACCGGATGCCTGGATTTAATTTGGTCAGGGGCATATTCTGATGAGGCACTCGACACGTTACGTTCCAACGACTATGATCTGGTTTTTGTAAGTCTGCCATCACCAGACCAGATCATTTCGGACGACGTTTTATCAGAGCTGCGCAGGCAGGAGTTTTTGATCGTGACCTCTTCCTACCCGGAATATCTTTTTTACGGGTACGATTTAAATCCGGTGTCCTTTTTGAAAGAGCCTTTTTCTATCGTGAATTTGACATCGGCCATTGACAAATGTGCCGTGGCAACGTATAAAAGGTAATATTTCGTTACGTTCGTTAATTAGTATTTTACACTTTATTCAGCGTATTTGTGTAACTTAAAAACTGAATGTACGTAAAGAAAGATTCATCGGATTACTATGATTCATCACCTGGGATTCTACCTGCTGCGTCGCCCGTTAAAATCAATTGATCAACTCACGCTCTTTCATCAGAAGGTTTTAACCGTCCCCTTTGAAAAGGTTTTACACGACTGGTATATTGACGATCCGTTGGCGCAGGAATCTATTTTTGTAGCTTCGCCCGCGTTGTATGAACGTTTCCAGCTTTGGTTATCCGGAGAAAAATTGTCGGAAACACAAAAACTGCTGACGACTCTGTACAAATACCTGATCCGGGCAAGTACCAGAAGTACGCCTTATGGTTTGTTTTCAGGGTGTGTTTTGGGAGAAATCGGCAACAAAACCGGTTTTGAAACCGCATGGGCCGAAAATATTGAGCGGCATACGCGAATTGACTTTGAATGTCTGATCGCCGTGAAAGAATGGCTGGTAGAACAGCCGGTAGTTCAGCAGCAGCTGAAATTATATCCGAATACGTCCCTTTATACAGTTGGGGATAATTACCGCTACATTGAAGAATCCCGGAATGAGGCGCAGCGAAATTATTTTATAAGTTCTATCGAGGGTAATGAATTTTTATCTTTGATTTTTGCGCATGCAGAAAAGGGCGCAACCATACAGACGCTAACCGATTTATTGGTAGCAAACGGTATTGAGTCCGAAGAAGCGCAAGATTTCATCGGGCAGCTTATCAGCAACAAAATTCTAAATTTTGATCTTGAAACAGTCATTACAGGACCTGATTTCCTGGATGTTCTTATTTCAAGACTTTCGTCATTGCATGATACCTTCGAATTTACCGGTCGTCTGGAAGCGTTCCGGCTTATGCTTAGGCAGACAGAAGGCCGGATTGCGATGTATCACAAGCTTCGCGGCGAGATGGAAGCACTCACACTTTCACCGCCCCGGCAAGATTTTATTCAGGTTGATACTTTTTTCTCCTACACAGAAAACCGGTTAAAGGAAGATACTGTTCAGCGTATTCAGCGCTCATTGACAAAGCTGATGGTCTTAAATCAGCAAAATATAAGTCCTGATCTGGATGAATTCAGGAAGCGTTTCAGAAATCGGTATGAAGATGAAGAAGTGTCGCTGGTGATGGCACTTGACCAGGAGATTGGTGTGGGTTATGGGGCCGTGTCGTCGCTGGGAGCAAGTTATGCCCCCATGATCGATGCGTTGATATTACCACCTGTTGGCTTTATTCCTAAGTCCGGATCTGCCGGTTGGTGGCAAAACTTTGTGCTGGAAAAATACATTAACACCTTGCAGAACAAGTCACAGGTGCTTGAACTCACAGATGCCGATCTTGCAGCTATTGCCGATAACCTGCCACCGGGCAGGCAACCGCTGGCGCACAGCTTTTATGCTTTTGGTAATTTACTTGCCGATTCTCCCGAATCTGTGGATAAGGGCGAATTTTGTTTTAATCTTCAGGCGTGTACCGGTCCCTCGGCAGTTAACATTATCAGCCGGTTTTATGAAGGAAGTGCAGAACTGCATGCGCATTTGAAAAAATGCGCGCAAGAAGAAGAGCTCCATAATCCGGATGTGATTTTTGCGGAAATTATCTATTGTCCCGACTCCCGCGCAGGTAATATCATGGCGCGCCCATCCTTATATCAATATGAAATTCCCTATATGGGAAAATCTTCTGTGGGTGAGGATTTTCAGATTCCTATTCAGGATATCATGGTTTCTGTTCGCTCGGGCCTGGTGATGTTGAGGTCGAAAAGGCTTAATAAACGTATTATTCCACGTTTGTCCAATGCGCATAATTACCAGACAGGCTTGCCGATCTATCGGTTTTTATGTGATTTACAGCATCAGGATGCCCACTTGAATATTCGGTTTGACTGGGATTTATTGAAGGATCAAAATTATTTGCCTCAGGTCAGGTATAAAAATATTATTCTCAGCCGGGCGGGCTGGCTGCTGCAATCGGCAGCTTTTCGTCAGTTAAACCCTGACTTGCTGTGTCAAAAAATAAAGGGCCTGGAAATTCCTGATCAATTTGTGATTGTTTCGGGAGACAATGAATTGTTTGTCGATGTTCATATTCCATATTCGCTGCAACTTCTGTGGCAAGCGCTGCAAAAGGAAACGTCCGTAAGGATAAGAGAATTTCTGCTGACGCCGGAAAACTGTTTTTTAAAGCACGATGGGAATAAATATGCCAGTGAAATAGTCATACCCTTTATTAATACTTCCATAGCACCGATTCCCGGGCGGTCCGTAAAATTGGAGACAGCTCCGCAGCGTCGGTTTTTTGTAGGGAGCGAATGGTTATATCTTAAAATTTATACCGGTGAAAAGTCGTCGGATACAATTCTTGTTCAAAATTTATACCCAATCATCAGGCAACTTCTGAATGATCAGATTATTGATAAATTTTTCTTCATCCGTTATCAAGATCCTGATTCCCATCTGAGATTGCGTTTTCACAGCGATCAGCATCCGGATTTTTATCATCATGTTGTCCGGGCGATTGAAAAGGGTCTTCAACATAACATCCGGATCGGCATCGTTCATAAAATTCAGGTGGATACCTATCAACGGGAGCTGGAACGTTATGGTATGGATCAGATTGAGTTGTGTGAGACTCTTTTTCATTACGACAGTCTTTCCGTATTACATTTTTTACATCAAAGCGGAGAAGCTTATGACGAAAACCAACGGTTTATTTTTGCCATAAGAAAGATCAATAAGTTGCTTGCGGATGCAGAAATTTCCTTTGAGGACCGTTATGAACTTTTGGAAAAATTAAAGGAAAGTTTTTTTACGGAATTTCATGGTAACAGTACATTGAGAAAACAGCTCGGCGAGCAATACAGATTTTTTAAGCCGGCGATGGATCAGGTATTTCAAATTGTTGAACCAGAAACAGATATGCTTAATTATGTGCAAAAGTTAACGTCGGAAATTATAGATAAGTCAAGACTTTTTTCCATAGTAAGCAGCCTTATTCACATGTCGGTTAACCGTATATTTCCTTCAAAACAAAGAGCTTACGAACTGATCATTTATCATTGTCTGGCGAAACAATATGCATCACAAAAAGTGAAAGCACTGCGAACGGATCTTACGCAGTGAGGCGACGGTGATTATTGTTTTACCAGAGGATATGAAATACTATTTGGTTTTATAAAAGCCGCTTGCCAGGCAGGCAAACGGCTTTGGATTTTCGCTTTGATAAGCTATTATGGTAAAAGCCATTGTCTTGGAAAAAAACAATGGCCTGACTCATGTCAGGCTAATTTGGCTTTGAAAAAATCAATCGTACGTTTCCAGGCGAGTTCTGCTGCTGCTTTGTCGTAACGTGGTGTGGTATCGTTATGAAATCCGTGATTCACATCCGGATACATATATTCTGTATATTCTTTCTTGTTGGCTTTTAATGCAGCTTCGTATGCAGGCCAGCCCTCATTTACGCGCGTATCCAGACTTGCATAATGAATGAGCAGGGGAGCCTTAATTTTCGGTACATCATCAGCTGCCGGCTGACCACCGTAAAACGGTACTGCGGCCGCCAGATCAGGAACCCGGACGGCCATCATATTGGCAATTCCTCCACCATAACAAAAACCAACCACCCCGATTTTTCCATTACAATCCTTGTGGCTTTTCAGATAATCATAAGCGGCAAGGAAGTCTTCCTGCATTTCATTTTTATCGCGTTTAGCCTGCAATGTACGGCCTTCATCGTCATTCCCGGGATAACCGCCCAACGGAGTGAGTGCATCAGGAGCAATGGAAAGGAAACCGGCCACGGCTGCCCTTCTTGCCACATCTTCAATGTGCGGATTTAAACCACGGTTTTCATGGACCACGATCACGCCACCCAGTTTTCCTTTCGCATCCGCAGGTTTTGATAATAGCGCTTTAATTTTTCCGCCGCCTTTTGGAGAGTCATACTGGATATAATCCGATTGCAAACGTGGATCATTAGCCGGAACCTGAATAGCGCCGTGATAGTCGGGCATCAGAAAACTCATCAGCGATGCCATCGTGATACCTCCGACCGCGTAAGCAGACAGTTTCTGCATGAAATCACGCCTTTCGACCCTGTTGTGTGCATAGTCGTCATAAAGGTCGAATACCTCCTGCTTGATATCTTCTTTTTTGATTTCGGACATGGTTTTGTTGGTTTAGAAATGGTTTCAAACACCTAAATATAGAAAGTCCTCAGCGGTTTTCAGTCTGCTCATTACGATATATCTTGGCCAACCGAATCCGCCGTCAAAAAGTTATTTCGGCTACAACAACCATAGATCTGGCTACATATAGTTTTTTGGCTCTGCTGACCTTTGTAAAAACAAAAACAGAGATATGAAAATTATAGTAACAGGTTCGTTGGGACGAGTTGGAAAACCACTGACAAAAACATTGGTGGATAAAGGGCATTTGGTAACGGTGATCAGCAGTAATCCCGAAAAACAGAAAGATATTGAAGCATTAGGTGCTACGGCTGCAATTGGCAAGATGGAAGACGTCGATTTTCTGACATCGGTTTTCAAAGGCGCGGACGCAATTCATGCCATGATACCACCTACGCATGCGGTTCCCGATCCGATGGCGCGTAATATCTCCCTGGGCGAATGTCTGGCAAAAGCCATAGGGCAGTCGGGCGTGAAACGGGTCGTTTATATAAGCAGTTATGGTGCGCACCTGGATAAGGGCACGGGGCTCATCGTAGGGCACCATCACATAGAAAATGCTTTAAATGCGCTGGACCTGGAAGCGCTTACACATCTTCGGGCTACTTATATTTATTACAATTTGTATGCGTATGTCAACATGATCAAAACTGCGGGTTTTATTGAAGCAAATTATGGAGGCGACGACAGGGTGGTATTGGTTTCGCCGAGTGACATTGCAGCTGCCGCTGTGGAGGCGCTGGAGGGGAAGGATACAGGTAAGAAAATGAGCTATGTCGCCAGTGATGAACGTACTTGCAATGAGATTGCGCACGTTTTAGGTGAGGCTATTGGTAAACCTGATTTAAAATGGATAACCCAGACCGACGAACAAATGCAAAGCGGTATGTTGGCGAATGGAGTTCCGGAAACGGTAGCTTCTCAACTGGTTGAAATGTTTGGTGCATGCCATACCGGACTATTGCATGAAGATTACGATCTGCACAAGCCAAAAACTTTTGGAAAAGAAAAAATTGAAGATTTTGCAAAGGAGTTCGCTGCTGCTTTCAATCAGGAATAAGTATATTGTATTATGGCAAACGGACAACCACTCAGGATTAAAACGATAAGCGAATACCACCGCGTCAGGGAACTTCCCAGACCGGAACATCCGTTGATCAGTGTTATAAATTTTGAAGAAATAAGGCGGTTGTCGGGAAACAGGCCGACGAGTCTGGTATTTGATTTTTATTCCATTGCGTTAAAAAGAAACTTCAACGCCAGCATAAAATACAGTTATGGCCAGCAGTCCTATGATTTTGATGAAGGTGTGATGTTTTTTATGTCTCCCGGACAGGTTTTTTCCGTTGCCTCAGATGAAGAATTCAAGCATACGGGATGGATGTTGCTCGTCCATCCTGATTTTCTTTGGAATACACCGCTGGCAAAAAAAATAAAGCAATACGAATATTTCAGCTATGCGGTTCATGAAGCCCTGCATCTTTCAGAAAAGGAAGAACTTACTTTAACCGGTATCATTGAAAACATTGCTCAGGAATATCATGCTGCGATCGACAAATTCAGTCAGGATGTTATTATCGGACAGCTTGATGTGCTGCTAACCTATGCCGACCGGTTTTACAATCGCCAGTTTATTACCCGGAAAATTACAAATCATCAGATCCTTGACCGTCTGGAAGAACTTCTCTCAGCTTATTTCGACAGCGATGCCTTATCCAGGGATGGCCTGCCGACTGTTCAATATATTGCAGATGGGCTAAATGTATCTCCAAATTACCTGAGCGGATTGTTGAAGGTGCTCACAGGGCGAAGTACGCAGCATCACATTCACGATAAACTGATCGGTAAAGCCAAGGAGCAATTATCCACAACCAGTTTATCTGTGAGCGAGATTGCTTATGCCCTTGGCTTTGAACATTCGCAGTCTTTTAGTAAGTTATTCAAAAACAAAACGAGTCTTTCTCCACTTGAATTCCGGCATTCTTTTAACTGATCGGAGATATTCATCTTGTATGTAACGTTCAGGTTATTTGTCTGCTTTCTCAGTTATTGGAAGTATCATTTCCTGACTTCCAAAAAACATTGAAATCCAGAGCAGGCTCAAAAATAGTGCCGAAACAGGAGGTTGTGCGCCGGAAATTTCCAATGCCAAAGCCCCGCCAAAATAACTGGCTGCAAGTATAATTCCGATTTTTCGGGTTATAGGATAGGCGAGTAATGCAGCAATAATTAATCCCGTAAGTCCAACTGGAATGATGAAATTTCCAAATCCGGCTTCGGATAAAAATTGCATTACAGATTCCGGTTCTGCTCCGATTAGTTTCATTATCCCTCCCGTAACGAGTACCAAAATAATTATCAGCCTCAAGGCAAGTGAAGTAATACGCTTTGTTTTGATCGACATTTCTATTTGTTTTTAAGTACGGCGCAAAACTAGCTACCTTTGCTATCCCTGGGATAGTACTACCTTTTGGGATAGCACTATCCCAAAAGGTAGTATCGTAAATAACCAAACTGAACCAAAGAAATATATGCTCACCCGAGGAGGCTGTCCTACGAATGCATTGGCGATAAAAGATGCTCTGGAAGCATTGGAAGGAAGATGGAAACTGCTCATTATGTTTGCGCTGTCGACAGGGAACAAGCGTTTCAAACAATTGTCCAGGGAAGTTCCGGGAATTACAGACAAGACGTTATCAAAAGAATTGAAAAACCTGGAAGCAAATAAACTGGTTAAAAGAGACGTCTATGATACATTTCCGCCAACGGTTGAGTATTCGATTACTGACCATGGCAAATCATTGGAAACAGTCCTTGAATCGTTGCATTTTTGGGGCCTACTACATCGCAGAGAGATCATCGGAAAATGACCGTGTTGCTGATTTTTTATCCAAACGTATATCACAAATATTTGTTCGATAGGGCTATAATTGGACGAACGGGATAAAATTTTCCTGAAATAATTTCTTTGGTATATACCTTCTGTACTTCAAAAAGTTTGTCCTGAAATATCATTTTGTTTTTGTAAGGAACAGTTTATCAGACTGATATGGATAAATTTTGTCCTTTTGAAAAATCTCCCGATTAATTTTTTTCGTATCTGTTAATATCCTCTTTGCCTGATGAGAATCTGATCGATTTAATTCAGGCACAATTATTGCTTAAGACCGATTTGAAAATAATTAAAAACACGTAAACCTGTCCTAATCAAAAATTATCTTCATGCGTATTATCGATTTTAATAACCCTGATAAGCCTGTGAATCTGCTGCCGAAAACACCAACAGGAATTGTTGGGCTCGACAAGATAACTGACGGAGGTATTCCGCAAGGTCGTCCAACGCTGATATGCGGTGGTGCAGGTTGTGGCAAAACTTTATTTTCGATTGAATTTATTGTTCGCGGAGCCATTGACTTTAACGAGCCAGGGGTGTTCATGGCTTTTGAAGAAAAAGCCGAGGAGCTTACAGTTAATGTAGCCTCGCTGGGATTTGATCTTGAAAAGCTTCAGGCCGCAAAAATGATTAAGCTGGATCATGTATATATTGAGCGAAGTGAAATAGAGGAAACTGGCGAGTATGACCTGGATGGTATTTTTATCCGCCTGGGACACGCGATTGACAGTATTGGTGCCAAAAGGGTAGTGCTGGATACCATAGAAAATCTTTTCTCCGGTTTGAACAATGAAGCTATTATCAGGGCTGAACTGAGGCGGTTGTTTCAGTGGCTCAAAGAGAAAAAAGTTACGACTATTATCACCGGTGAAAAAGGAGACGGTACATTTACGCGCCATGGACTGGAAGAATATGTTTCAGACTGCGTCATTCTATTGGACCATCGCGTGACCAACCAGATTTCTACACGATTATTAAGAATTGTGAAATACCGCGGTTCTGTTCACGGTACCAACGAATATCCATTTTTAATTGACCGGAACGGTATATCTGTTTTACCGGTCACGTCCTTAATGCTGGACCACAATGTTTCAACAGAGAGAGTTTCTTCGGGGATTCCGTCTCTGGATCAAATGCTGGGAGGAAAAGGTTTTTATAAGGGAAGCAGTATTCTGGTTTCCGGTACCGCCGGAACTGGTAAAACGAGCATCGCAGGGTATTTTGCCCATGCAACATGCAGTCGGGGTGAGCGCTGTATTTATTTTGCCTTTGAGGAATCTCCGCGTCAGATTGTACGAAACATGCTGTCTATTGGTATAGATCTGAAAGAGCATTTGGACGGCGGCTTATTAAAATTTTATGCGTCGCGGCCAACTCTGAATGGTTTGGAAATGCACCTGGTGGCCATTCATCAGACGGTGGAGGAGTTCAAACCTGATACCGTTATCCTCGACCCGATTACCAATCTGATCACGGTGGGTTCGGTCAGTGAGGTAAAAACAATGCTTATTCGTCTTATTGACTTTCTTCAGTCACAACAGATCACGGTGATGTTTACCGCCCTTACCCTGAACAATATTGTCAATGAACAGACTGACGAAGGTGTTTCATCTCTCGTAGATGCCTGGCTTCTGGTGCGCGATATTGAGTTTAACGGAGAGCGGAACCGGGGTATGTATGTCATGAAATCACGCGGAATGAAACACTCAAATCAGGTACGTGAGTTTGTTATTTCGGATGAAGGGTTAAATCTCGTGGATGTATACCTGGGGCCGGAAGGTGTGCTTACAGGCTCTGCCAGAGAAGCACAGCGGTTACAGGAAGTTACAGGTGATGTTTTACGAAAGCACGCGCTTAGCATGAAAGATATGGAACTTGATCGGAAGCGGAAGGTATTGGAATCGAAGATAGCAACCCTCAAAGAAGAATTCGATTCAATGCAGGACCAGCTTAACAAAAGTTACATTGAAGATCAGCTCAGAAAAGATGTGATTGAGAAAAACAGAGAGCAAATCACCAAAAACAGACATCAGAGCGAGTAAGTAAATTTGAAAATTATATTATGGAATTGGAAGAAGAAATATGGGAATTACGCTTGTACGTGGCAGGCAAGACAACAAAGTCTGTGACGGCGTTAAGTAATTTAAAAAAATATTGTGAAGAATATCTGAAGGATAAATATGTCATCGAAGTAATCGATTTGCTGGTTCAGCCTCAGCTGGCAGAAGGAGATCAGATTCTGGCAATTCCAACACTGGTAAAAAAAGTACCGGAGCCAATCAGGAAGATCATTGGCGATCTTTCCAATGAAGAAAAAGTGCTGGTAGGCTTAAATATTCGCCCGGCGAAAAAAAATGAATGAGTGAATCTCTAAGCCCCGGCAATATGGATAATATTACAGAAGATGGAGAGCGGTATATTTTACGGTTGTTTGTTACCGGGGCATCAGCAAACTCGGTAAGGGCTATCAGTAATCTTACACAAATTTGTGAAACTTATATTCCGGACAGGTATTCACTGGAAATTATCGACATATACCAACAAAAAACAATTGCGGAAAGTGAACAGATTATTGCTTTGCCGCTTTTAATAAAGAGTTTTCCCTTACCCGAAAAAAGGCTGATAGGCGATATGTCGGATACGGCCCGGGTTCTTAAAGGATTAGGACTTTCTCAACAATAGTATGAATTCAGTAAAAACATACGATGAGCTTCTAAACGAAAACGAGAGTTTACTCCGGCAGCTGGAGGAAGCTACCGATATTATTCATGCCATACGAACCGGCCAGATCGATGCGCTGATTGTTAAGGGAAAGGATGGGCATGAGCTTTACACGCTTAAAACAGCGGATCAGACTTATCGGGTTTTTATTGAAAAAATGAATGAAGGTGCGGTTACGTTGAATACCGACGGGGTAATTCTGTACTGTAACTCCATGTTTGCCACCATGGTAGACGTGCCGCTTTCCAAAGTGATCGGGATGTCTTTCGAGAATTTTATTGCCGAGAATTGTGTTGAAGCCTATCATGAGATTTTTCTGAAAGGCTGGATTCAGGATGGTAAATTCGAGATTTCCATAAGCAGTCATGATAGTATTATTCCGTGTCAGCTATCGGTTACTACGCTGGAACTGGATGAAGGGGTTTCGATGAGTATTATCATAACCGATCTGACTTATCAAAAGGAAATTCAACGCTTGTTGAAACTTAATAATGAAAGTCTGGAAAGAACAAATTCTGCGCTTGAAATCAGTAACCATGATTTGCAGCAATTTGCTTCCGTGGCTTCTCACGATTTGCAGGAGCCGCTACGAAAAATCCTGATTTTTTCAGGTTTGTTAAAAAGCCGTCATATCAAGGAGCTACCCGAAGAAAGTGTTCATTACCTGGAAAAAATCATTGCCTCTTCAAGCAGGATGAAGACTATGATTATCGATATTCTGACGTATTCGGGTTTGTCAGTGAATAGCAATCTTTTTGATTTAACTGACCTGAACGAGGTAATCCGTGAGGTGCAGGAGGATTTTGAAATCCTGATTGCTGAGAAAAAGGCAGTGTTCGTTGTAGGTGAACTTCCTGAAATTGAAGTAAATAAAGGTCAGATCAGGCAGGTCTTTCAAAACCTTATCGGGAATGCGCTTAAATTTTCAAAACCGGATGAAACACCGGTTGTTAAAATTTATCATGTAGCATCTACCGTTCACAACGGCGTGGATTATTGTCAGATATCGATTTCTGATAACGGAATCGGTTTTGATGAAAAATATGGAGACAAAATATTTTCTCTTTTTCAGCGACTCAATACCAAAGACAGATACGAAGGGTCGGGCATCGGTCTTGCTATTACCAAAAAAATATTAGATAAACATGGTGGCATGATCACAGCGAGCAGTGAAGAAAACGTAGGTTCCGAGTTTATCGTCAGCTTGCCCTGGAAACAAGTTAAATTTGAAGACAGCAATAATTCAGATCCTGCCTGATAGGATAATGCTCAGACAGGATCCAGATGCGAACTCATGCTCATTTACGAATGAAAAAGGTAAATGATTTTATTCTGTCACCCTGATCAACGGTCAGGTAATAAACCTGCGAATTGTAATTATTTACCGGAATACGAATCATCCGGTCGGCAGTAGAAAATTTCTGTAAGACCTTTCCATTTGCATCCATAATCGTGATCTTCGAACCAGGTACTAAGTCTTTCAGGTTAATTTCACTCGTCGCCGGATTAGGATAAAGCACCGCACTCACATCATTTTTGCTGAAATTAATGCCCTTTATGGAGGTTAATGTGGATGTCCCGTCAAGACCAACTTCGTTTATTCTGTAATAGTTAGTCCCGGATTCCGGGTTGTCATCGCTGAATTCGTAACTGATCCTGGTGCTGGATTCTCCCCGTGCTTCGATCATACCAATTTTTGAAAAAATCCTGCTGTCCTTACTTCTTTGTATTTCAAAATAACCGCTGTTCATTTCCGATGAAGTAGACCAGGATACCTGCACTTTACTGCCATTTTTCCGCACATCAAACGACTGATAGGTTACCGGTAAAACCGCACAGGAGGCGCTGCCTATTGAATTAATATTGTTATCCATCCAGGCAAGATGTTGCTGGAGCCAGGTTTTTAAATAATCGATTTCCTTCTGATGCGTATTTCCTGTTACGTTGTAATGATCATTATACATGATTGCGTTTTGAAGAATATTCCATCTGGTAAAATTCCGGCCAATAGCATTTGCACTGGTTAAGATTCCTTTTTGCTCCTCAATAAAAGCGAGCACTTTTGTATCGCTCCACTGATCGAGACGTAATTGCCGGTAGCGCGCCACCACTTTTTGAACGAAGTAACAATCGTTTAATACTTTTTCAGGCCAGGAAACAGTAAAAGGAGGCCTGTCAGTACAATATTCATTAAACTTCCAGGCCCATGTACCGGTAGGTAAAACGGAAGGTTCGTAACACCATTGCTGGTTTCCCATCGACTTATCAAAATCCCAGGGTGCGCCCATATTTAACAAACCGCCTTCATCGTCTCTTAATTTGTAGAAAAATGTACTGGCCCGCCAGTTATCCGAGTTCTTTGTGAATTCCTGAAGGAGCAGATAGTCAACCATAGAATCAACATCCAGGTATTTTCTGTAACCAGTTTCAGCATTATTGAAATTGGCTCCGTTGAGTGCTGTTTCAAAATTGGTTATATAATTTTTTATATAATTAAACTGTAAAGCTTTGTTTGTTGTATTGGTGTATTTTTCAAGTTTGGGGTATTCTACATGGAATATGGGTTTTATATTAGAAGGATTATTATTCGGGGAAATATTCGAAGACCATTTCTCAGGCTCATTTTCTCCGACCTGTAAAATATATCCGCCGGAGATTTTCAACGCGTCGGTATCCGTTTCATTCAGTTTTTTAATATTAATCCGGTCTTTCCCGCGTTTGATCTTTTCCATGAGTATATACACCCCCATGTATTTCATGGAGCCACCAGTATTTAAAAACACTTCCACGTATTTTGTTCTTGGCGCATATCGTCCGGTTTGTCGGTACATTTCCTGTGCCAGTACCTCTCTGAGGAATGATTTGTCACCATAACATGCATTTAATACCCAATCAGCTTCGGCAGGTAAACCCAATAAGGGGACATCCACACTTTCGGAAGTGGCCGGATCCTGAAACTCAAATCCGTAAGAAGTTTTCGGCCATTCTGCGGAAGTATTACCTCTGATTTCGATGGCAATCTTACCCTCAAATTGAAAAGTATTCGATCCTGAAATACTGTAACTGAACGTGCCATTCATTGCCGCTGCTGCAATTTTAAATGTTGCAGGTATCTTAGGATCATTAGGGATTTCAGGCCCACCAGGGTCAATAATAAATATTGGCAGGTTAGACGAAGTGATCGAAGTGATTTGTGAAAAACAAGGATTAACTAACAACAGAGCAAGCATACAGTACACTGATTTTAGCAGGCCTGTAAAGGGTTGGTTTTGGTTTACTTTTGATAACCGGGTTTTCATAGTAGTCTGGGTTAAAGCACTATAAATGTATATTTTATAGGTTTTAATGTAACTAAAAAAACGATCAGTTATCGGTAATTTCTGCTGTACTTATCTAATGGTAAAATATTCGGTCTGCTTCGTATTATTAAAAGATTTTATTGCTTTTTTACATGTTGACACAGAAATAAAATGGACAGTTTCAGCTTACAACATTGGTAGGATTACCGTTTTTGAAAGTACTTAAATTATCAGCTGCCATTTGCAAAAGTCTTTTTCGGGCTTCAAACGATGCCCATGCAATATGGGGCGTAATGATGCAGTTGGGGGCGGAAAGCAAGGGGTTGTCGGAAGCTGGCGGTTCGGAAGATAATACATCCAGTCCGGCTCCGGCTATTATTTTATTTTTTAAAGCTTCGGCAAGTTCAGCTTCATTAATGAGCGGCCCGCGTCCGGTATTGAGAAGATAAGCCGTTGGCTTCATCCAGGATAATCGCTCCTTATTGATAAGGTTTTTTGTTTCTTCCGTAAGCGGGCAGTGGAGGCTAAGCACATCACTTTGTCTGAAAACTTCTTCCAGTGAAACCATTTGTATATCCGGATTGTCGGTCTGTCCGGGGTTTTTGCGATAAGCAATAACGTTCATGCCGAAAGCTGACGCAATCCGCGCAACCTGCGATCCGATATCGCCCAGCCCGATAAGTCCAATCGTTTTTCCGGAAAGCTCCACCAGCGGCGTTTTCCAGTAACAAAAATCTGCGGAGACTGACCAGTCTCCGTTCAGGACACTCTGGCTATGCAGTTCGACGTGATTGACCAGCGCCAGCAGTAATGCAAAAGTATGCTGGGCAACAGAGGCTGGCCCATATGCCTTTACATTGGTGACGATAATTCCACGCTGACTGGTTGTTTTGATATCAATGTTGTTGTAGCCGGTTGCACATACTCCAATGTATTTAAGCTTCGGCAACTGACTTAAAATTGCTTCGTTTAATACCACTTTGTTGACAAGAACAGCATCCGCCTCAATGGCTCTTTTAACAATTTCTTCAGGCGTGGAGCGGTTGTAAATAGTTACATTTCCCAGGGCATGCACGGGAGCCCAGTCCTGGTCGCCAGGATTTAAAGTATAGCCGTCGAGGATAACGATGTTCATAAAATTGAGTTGGTGGATTAATTGGTAAACCAAAAATATTTCTTTTAGCCGATTAATACGAGGGATTGTGTCAATTGTTATTTCACATCGTGCCGGTCATAGGCCTGCATTTGTTGTTATTTTTCTTTAAGAATTTATAACATAAAAAAAATCCCTCCCGGAATGATCAGTACCGAAAGGGATTCGTTTGTATTACCTGTAATAAGTTCTAATTCTTAGGTTCTCCGCCAATTTTTCCTGCGCCGGCTCCCTGCTGTTGCATAGGATTTTGAGGACGACGCATTTGAGATTGTTTGAAGATCTGGAAACGGGTTGGTTTTGCTACACGGGGATAGGAGTTGTTTTCCGTATCAATATCCGCTATCTGATAGTATGGATCTAGCGTCCATTGTACCACTTTTTTCGAAGAGGATACTACTTTTTGTATCTGCTGGTCGTTGAAACGCCAGATCTCAGCCGGGAATGTTACCAGCGAATCTGTACCGTCCTCGAAGCCCATCTTCACGATAACAGGCATAGGTAAACCGCCTTTGTTTTTAATTGAAAGCGTATAGAAGTTGGTATGTTTCTGAACAAGATCACGTTCGCCGGGTGTAAGGCCTGCCAGATATTGCTCATATTTTTGCTTGTCAGCGTCGGTTACTTTATAAGGATCGTAGCTGTTATAAAAGTCAGCCATTGTTGAATCCTGAGCAACTACTGTTTTTGACTTATCCTCGGCATCACGGATTTTGCTGATCGTTTTGGCTTTTGCTGCCGCATCTTTACGGGCAATTTCTTTTTCTATTTCCGGATTCTGCGTGTCTACACTGAACCAGTTCACACTTACCAGATCCTGATCAACAGGTTCTACGCCATAGAACCAGCCTTTCCAGAACCAGTCGAGATCCACGCCGGAAGCATCTTCCATGGTACGGAAAAAGTCAGAAGGTGTCGGACTTTTGAATCTCCACCGGGTTGCATATTCCTTAAAAGCATGATCAAATAACTCGCGGCCCATTACGGTTTCACGTAAAATATTCAGCGCAGTGGCAGGTTTTGCATAGGCATTTGGCCCAAGACCGATGACATTTTCGGCAGATGACATAATCGGCGATAACACTGATTTGTCGGAAGACATGTAATCTGTTATGAACATCGGTTCTCCGCGGCGGGTAGGATAATTGAAATCCCATTCTTTTTCGGCAAGATATTGGCAAAAAGTATTCAAACCTTCATCCATCCATGCCCATTGACGCTCGTCGGAGTTCACGATCATAGGGAAAAAGTTATGGCCCACTTCGTGAATAATCACACCGATCATACCATATTTAGTTTGCTCGCTGTATGTGCCGTCTTCTTCCGGGCGGCCTCCGTTAAAACTGATCATTGGGTATTCCATACCGCCGCCTGATGTGGAGTGACAGGAAATGGCAACAGGATAAGGGTATTCGAAAGTGCGGTTTCCGTAAGATTTCAAAGTATGGGCAACGGCGCGGGTTGAATACTGTTCCCACAACGGATTTCCTTCTTTCGGATAAAACGACATACACCAGATTTTGCGTCCGTTTTTATAAACGTCGCTCTGCATTGCATCCCAGATAAATTTACGACTGCTTGAAAAGGCAAAATCACGTACATTATCCGCCTTGTAAATCCAGGTCTTTTTGCCAACCGATTTGTTTTCACGCTTTTCTGCTTTTTCTGCTTCTGCCTGTGTTACGATAATCACGGGCGTCTTTGAAGTTTCTGCTTGTTTTAAGCGTTGTTTTTGCGTTGCGGTCAGCACTTGTGCGTAGTTCTGGCATTCGCCGGAAGCAGCTACAATATGATCGGCAGGAGCAGTGATGGCAACCTTGTAATTACCAAAAATAAGGGCAAATTCTCCTTGGCCTAAAAACTGCTTGTGGTTCCATCCGTTTACATCGTCATAAGGTGCCAGACGCGGGAACCAGTGTGCAATGAAATAATTGGAATTACCATCCTTCGGGAAAAATTCATAGCCGCTGCGACCGTAATATTCTGTGATGTTATAACTCCAGTCTACGCCGAAAACGAAACTTGTACCCGGTTTCAGAGGAGTAGGCAGGTCAATACGCATCATCGTGTTGTTGATGGTATAATGCAGCGGATTTCCTGCTTTGTCTTTTACTTTGGCAATTTCATAACCGTAGTTAATGTTTGGGTCAAGAGACGATCCCCGGCCGTTGTTCAGGTTCTGAAGCTGGGCCGTAGACATTCCTTTTTCACTGATACTTCCGGTACGGCTTGTAGCGCCGATGCCATCTTTTTTGAAAAGATTCTGCTCTAATTGCAGCCAGATGTACTTTAATTCGTCAGGCGAATTATTAAAAAATGTGATACTTTCAGAGCCGTTGATTCGACGTTTTTCATCATCAAGTTCCACCTTGATGTCATAATCGGCACGCATCTGCCAGTATTCTTTTCCGGGAGCGCCGGAAGCCGTCCGATAGGTATTCGGCGTGGGCAGTACGGTTCCCAACTGCTCAAACCGGTCGTTGGCTTTGTAGTTAGGTGAAGTGGGCAGCTGCTGCGCATTTATGGTGAGCGATGCCAGCAGCAGGATAGGAAGAATCAGTTTTTTCATAGATAATGGGAGCATTGTCGAATAATTGCGGGATTAATTTACGGATAATCCCAGAATATCTCTGAAAAGCGGATTGTTAATAATAAGAGATATTGACATACCAACAATAATTCCGGAGATAATATCATTCCATCTTAATTTCGACATGCGTAATATTTCGATTGCAACGAAGGCGATAATCAGAATAATGAAAACGATGATAAGCTGGCCTAATTCTAGACCGACATTGAACCCCAGTAAGGGATCTACGATATCGGCTTCTTTGCCAAGCAGAGCTCTGAGGTAATTCGAAAAACCCAACCCGTGAATGAGGCCGAATGTGAGTGCAAGCGGATAGCGGGGGCTATATGTTTTTTCTTTAATGTAAGCGCTTTTGGGTGTCTGATGGAAAAAGTTGAGAATAGCCGTGATAAGAATCGTGATCGGAATAAGCAGTTCAATAATATCGGGACGAATGGAAATCATACCCATGGTTGATAAAGCAAGGGTGATGGAATGTCCGATCGTAAACGCTGTTACAAGAATGATTACTTTTTTCCAGTCAATCAGTGTGTAAATGGCACAAAGGGCAGCAATAAAAAGAATGTGATCATAACCGTTTGAATCTGTAATATGATCGAAACCTAATTGGAGGTAAGCTTGGAACTCGGACATGAAAAGGGAAAAATTAAGTTGAAGCGTGAGGTGAGAAATTTGTGGTACTTGTCAAAACAAAGTTCCGAAGATATTTCATTAGGAGAAAGAATGCAATGTTTAATGAGAAATGTATGCGATTCCGGTATCTGTTGAGACAAATAACAAAAAAAGACCGGAAGCAGAGCTCCCGGCCTTTTTAAATTCTGACACCAATTATATAAGATTATTATTTCTGATTAGTTGTAAGGCGTGTTCTGAGGATCGAAGTTCGTCCAGCCTGTTGTCCAATCTGTCGTACCAAATGCACCTCTGAAAACTTCTTTCGTAAAGAAAGCATCTGCCGCTTTGCCTTCCCATACAGCATCTTTCAACAATGGAGATGTTGCTTGTGGCAAGAATTTAGGAGCAGTTAATTTAAAGTTATCTGCATTCAAAAGTAATGTTGAAGCGTCTGTAAGGATTGTGTTTTTGCGTGCAGCAGCATTGAAATAAGCTTGTGCCTGAGCATCCGATACACCGGTTGCTCCACGGTCTCCACGTACAGGAATTGTTGTGTTAGCCAAAACGATTCCTTTCAAATCCAATGTTCCAGCCGTTGCGTGAGCCAATGTGTTTGCACCGTCCAAACGAAGTCCTTCCGGATATCCTGCAAAAAGAGAATTAAAGATGGAAATGTCTGTGTTACGACGTAAGTGCATTGCCGACTGATATACTCCACTACCTGAGTTTTGATTTGTATTAGGCGTTCCGCTGAAAACAAAATTACTAACGTTAGCAAAAACAGGCGCTGTTAACGGCATTCCGTTGTTAGGACCTGTTGCAGGTTCACCTGTTCCGGAGAAATTATCAGATTCAAAACCATTAGAAGCAGACTGATCCGCGTATTCAGGGTCACGTAGAGAAAGTGCATATTGAACTTTACCTGTAAAGCCCCAGTCAGTATCCCAGTCGTCATCAAAACCACGGAAAGCAACCAGATTTTTTGCGTTTACTGTACCACCAAACCATTCGAAAGAATCATCACCGCTATAAGAAACCTGGATGTGATCAATTGTTGTACCTGAACCAACTGCATAAAGCGTCAAACCATTGATTTCGTTACCAGCCGTAAGTGCGATACCCGGAAACTCGATACGTACATATTGTAATTTACCAGAGTTATCATCAGCAATATTGTCGGCACCTAACTGACCTGAAATACCACCCTCTGCACCTTGACTTGCAAGACGGTTATGAGGCGCTTTTCCAAAGATTACAATTCCACCCCAGTCACCATATTTACGTGCTCCCGGAGCAGCATTTGATGTAAATACGATTGGTTCTGTTGCTGTTCCAACTGCATCGATTTTTGCACCTGCGTTGATAATAAGTGTACCACCTTTACCAAGTCCGGCAGGATCAAGCGCTACGCCGCCACCTTTGATGATCGTACCAGGTTCAATCTTTAACGTAACACCGCTTTTTACATATACAAAACCTCTCAAAAGGTAAATTTTATCTTTTGTCCAGGTTTCGTTCGCAGCAATCTCACCTGATTTTTCAACAACTGCACGTAAAGCCGGTGCAAAGTTAGAAGCACTTTTTACTGTTTTGCCGTTTACTGTTACTGATACCAGACCTTCTGTTGCTCCTGAAGGAACTGTAACTTCAAGAGTGGTCGTTGTTGCAGCACTAACTACGGCAGGTGTTGTATTAAACAATACCGTATTATTTGCAGGTGTCGGATCAAATTTCGTACCTGTAATTGTCACTTTTGTACCTGCCGGACCAGAAGAAGGAGAAATTGACTTAACAGAAAGCACTTCTTCAATTGCAGTTGGCTCATCATCATTTTTACATGACGTCGTTGCGGCAAACATACCTCCCAGGAGGAATAAAAAGTACAACTGTTTTTTTAAAATCTTCATAGGGAATAAAAATTGGTTTGCAAAAAGGATAATAATTATTAACTGGTAATTAATGGATTAGATCAATTTCCCTTTTTAAGGAATGACAGTTCTTTTACCGAATGTGTAGGCCGCAGTAAGTGTGAAGTAACTGCCACGTCTGAACTTACGGATGTTCTGATCTGCGTTTGCAGTGGTCGATGTAACATCTTTGCCAATTTTACCATCGCGGTTAAAATCCTGAGCGAAACGAACCGGTTGGTTCAGGATATCCTGGATACCAAGTCTGATTTCAAGATTTTCCTTAATTCTCTTACTGATGTTAAGGTCGATTACGTTTCTTGGTGTTTCGTAAACCGTTGGGTTGTTCTGATTTCCTACTGCAAAAATCCGCTGACCAAATACATTGTAAAGAATATTCCATTGCCATCCTGAAACAGGGTCTGCGTAATAAAGACCGGCATTAACAAGATATGGCGACTGGTTTGCCATCGGACGTTTTTTGTCTGTAAGGCCAGTCAGGTCATAATTCTGGATCTCACCACCCAAGTCAGGTCCCTGAATAAAGTCGCCAAGGTTTACTTTACTTTTTATGAAAGACACGTTACCAACCAAAGTCAGGTTTTGGATGAAAGGGCTCGTTGCATTGGCAAATCCTTTGCGTGCTTCAAGCTCCACACCGTAGTTTTGTGCTGATCCTGCATTGATGAAAGTATAGGCAAGTCCATTACCACCCACCGGCAGAAGGAATGATTCGATAGGATCTTTAAAGTGTTTGTAAAAACCTGTTACCGAAATCAGCTCATTAGGTGTTGGGTAAAATTCCCATTTTGCATCCAGGTTTTGGATTTTAGCCGTTTTCAAAGTCGTGTTACCACGGATATCTGCTTGCAGGTTGAAGTCATAATAAGCATAAGGAGCAAGCTCACGGAATTCAGGACGGTTCAGGGTAGATGAGAAAGCAAGTCTTAAATTCTGCTTTTCAGAAACTTTGTATGTAAAGTTCAAAGAAGGAAGAGGAATGAAAATCTTGTTGTTAACAAGTTCCTTTTTCTGGTTTACGATGTAAGAGTGCAGCTGCTGGTTATTATATTCTCCACGGAAACCGATAGTCAGTATCGCTTTGCTTCCAAAATTAACATCTCCGCTAACATAAGCCGCCGTATAATTATTGATCCCCTGGTATGAGTCAAGATCCTTCGTTCCGTCTTTCAGCGTAAGACCGCCTGTTTGTCCGTTTACGTTTTCTGGTGAGAATATAGTGCCCAGTCCTTGTGTAAGTATAGCGCTTGCATTTCCTATGTTGTTGTAACCATAGAAGTGAGCAGAATAATCACGGTCTTTTCTTTCTCCGTAAACCCCGAAGCGAATGCGGTTAGGCTCACGGTCGGAAGGATTTCCAAAAGCATGTTCTCCGTTTACAGAAAGCGTCAGAACGCGCTCACCAAGTTTTGAAAAGAAATGGCCTACTTCATTGGCAGTCGGATCGTTTGGTGTTACCGCTGTAAAAGGAGCTGGTTGGCCGTCGGTACCTGTGGCGCCTGTCAATCTCTGGAAACGGATTCTTTTCCAGTCTGGCTCCCAGCGGCCAGTATAACCAAATCCTGTAATCCAGTTCAGTTTTGTCAGATCACCAAATTTATGATCACCCGAAACTTGTGTAGTCACGATGGTTCTGTTCTCGAATTTTTCAGAATAACTCAACGCGTCATAACCGTCCACTACTTTTTGTCCGTTACGAACAACCGTTTCCGTGTTACCAAGTTGGTTGAATAAGGTTTTCCATTCCAATGTAAACACCGGAGAGAAACGGAAAGTCCAGTTGTGAAGAACACCGATACGTGACTGGCGTGCATAGTTGGAATCCGTATATTTTTCAGCTACATCGTTTGCCGTTAAACCGTTTTGATATAAAGTCAAACCTACATCAGCACGTTGGTTTGTCAGCGAGTAGTTAATGTTAGTGATATTGCTGACATCTACATTACCGATTTCGAAACGCTTGCCGAGATTGAATGCAAAACGCATATCAGGAGCAATGTTAACATTTTTCAATGCCCAGTTGTTTGGGAAAAGCTGAGCAAATGAAGCTCTTTCCTGATTGCTTAATACGTTGAAATCAGCAGATCTTGTTGGGAAAGCACTGGATAGCGTTTGATCTTTACTCCAAAGTCCAAGGATATTAGCTCCACCTCTGGTATGCGTTTGTGCATCAGAAAAAGTAGTATTGCCTCTGTATCCAACCGTTACAGCTGCATCCATGAAGTTCTGGTCAGGACGGCGTTTTGTATAAATTTTGATAATACCACCTGCAAAATCTCCTGGTGATTCCGCAGAACCCGATTTGTATACAATCATCCGGTCGATGATATTACTTGGTACCAGGTCAAATGAGAAAGAACGGGTATCTACTTCCGATGAAGGCGTGATTACGTCATTGATAAGAACCGCGTTGTAGCGGGAACCTAAACCACGAATCATAACGAAGCGGTTATCAACAATACTGACTCCGGGTACCCGGCGAATAGCAGCTGCGGCATCGCGATCCTGTGATTTTTGGATTTGCTGAGCAGAAATACCCACAGCAATCGGTTTAAGCTGTTTGATTTCACTGATTACAGCCACCTCTGTGTTCGTTGCTCTGGCGCCACGTACTACAACTTCCTGTAAAGCAGTTCCTTCTTCATCCATCTCCGTGTCGATAACAGTGGTGTTTCCGGATTCAACTCTTACATTCGGTATTTCTTTGGTTTTGTAGGAAACGAATGAGATGATGACTTTGTGTGTTCCTGAGGGGACATTGGCAATAGTAAAACTTCCGTCTACTTCTGCGGCGGCACCAAGTTGTGTGCCTTCGATCATAACAGTTGCTCCGATAAGAGCATCCTTGGTTTTGGCGTCTTTAATAACACCACGGATGGATCCGGGCCCGGCGAATGCTGTGGAAACAGCAACAAGAAATAAACAGAGGGTAAATAGTTTGGTTTTCATATCAAGGTGTCAATTTTTCGACAGCAAAAGTAGAACCCCAATATTACCTCAGTGTTACCTCAATATTATGGCTTGGTTATTTAAGAAGTGCGCTTGTTACTGTAAATCAATTATTTACAACGTTTGTGGCATTTGTTCGACAAGAAAACGCTCATAGCGATCGATACAGGCATATTTTATCAGGATTCGATTATTCCACAAATCCGTTACCGGTAATTGTTTTGAACTTTTCCAGGTCGTAAACTGCTCCGTTTACCACGGAATATTTAACAATACCGTTTTTCTTTAACACAAAAGTACCGGTGCCTCCCAGTTCCGGCGTGTTCGCAGCGGGTGATTTTCCATTTCTTAAAAAGTGGAAAGGCTGCTCATATAAAGCGGAAACAGAAATCTTGTTATTATCGTTTGAACCCAGTTTGATATACAAATAACCTTGTTTGAATAAATCTTTCGGGTTTAGTTTTTTTAATTCCTGAACACTGCCGACGGGTGTAGGATATATTTTACCATTTTCGAGAACAAGGCCGGAATCATTTATTTCTTCTGTGCCGAATACCGTTGAAAGGTCGCCGTATTCTTCCACTCGGGCCGAATAAAAGAACTTGTCGGCGTTATTGTAATTTACTTCATTGCGGTTAATGCCGAGATCAGTACGATAATTTTTCCCTGCTTTTTCAACTGTTACACCACGAACAACCAGATCAAATAGTGCCCGCCCGTTTTCAGGAATATCTTCATAACGTTCTTTGTTTTCCTGTTTATAACTTTCCTTTGAAATCATTTCAAAAGCGGTTAACAAAGACATAAAATTCAATTTTCTGATGTATTGTTTTTCAGGATCTCCTGCATAACCTCCCGATTCAATCAGAATTAATGACGTTCCCCATTTTGGAAAATTATCGCCAAATGCGCGCGGCTCATGGTCGTCGGCATAGCGACCAACTTGTCCGGGAATAAATTGTTGAAGGTTTCGGTTCATTCTGACAATCAGCTGCATAGATTTTTCCCGCACCGCATTAACTGATCGGGGATAATCATAAGCAGTTGCCAGAAAAGATATGGTCGCTTTTTTCTCGGATCTGCCTACAGAATATCTCGGACTCTGATCATGAAGATTAAAACCAAATTCAGGCCTGATCTTGTTTTGCAGTTCTTTCAAAATCCGGGATTCCGGCGCCTGAAGAAATACGGCATCACGGTTCAGGTCAAATCCCTGTGCGTTCCGCCGCTGATATCGCTCAGCACCATCGGGATTGAGCATCGGTACAAAATAAATAGTTGTGCTGTCCAGAATATTTTTTCTTAACGCATCTAATCCATCATTTTTAGATTCCAGAAAATTCAAAATATCGAATGTCGCCATCGTGGCCGTAGGTTCATCTCCATGCATTTGTGACCACGCCATGATTTTGTGAGGACCGTTTCCTGCCTTGATCATTGAAATACTTTTTCCTTCAAAGGATTCGCCCACTTTGGAAACTTCGTAAAGCTTGTTATTTCTTCTCTTTTCGATCAGCGGCTGAATATCTTTATGCTTGAACCGGCGATGGGTTAAGGCAGCTTCCTTATACTTTTGATGTGATTTTATTAAATTTTCGGCTAAATCCCGGTCTTGTGAAAAACACGAAGTACTAACCGATAATAGTATAAGAAAGCTGATGAAGAGTCTCATATTCAAGAGGTTTTTGTGTAAATCGTTAGCAATCCTGCCGGAGAATCTATGCAATTCTTCCGGAAACAGTAAGCGTAATGTTTTCGGAAGATAATGCTTCCAGAGATAAACATTCGGCACCCATCACTTTGGCCATTTCGGCTGCTCTGCCAAAGCGGAGATAATCATTTTCAGTATCGAGTACCAAAGCCGGAATATTGGCCTGCAATAGCTGAGCGGATAATTGTAGCGTTTGCTGCCAGGCATCTCCACCGCCCGGAAGCGGTACATTGGCTTTTCCATCGCTTAGAATAACGAGAAGTGGTTTTAAATCTTTATCGGGATTTAGTTTATTGATCACCTGAGTGGCCAGCTGCAAGGCATGTGGCAAAGGCGTTCTGCCACCTGTGGGTAAATTTTGCATGGCTTCCTCCGCTTGTTCCACGCTGTATGTAGGTTCCAGAAGCAACTGAGCTTCTACACCCCGGAAGGAAATCACACCCACCATATCGCGTCGCTGATAGGCGTCAGTCAACAAACTCAACACACTACCTTTTACCGCTTCCATCCGGCTGCTCGCTGCCATAGATCCAGATGCATCCACGACAAACAGAATTAAATTTCCAGTTTTTCCTTTTCTGATTTTCTGATGCAGATCGTTCCGGGTGATCCGGAAATCGTCCTGATCGCGGATCAGTGCGTGTTGCACAGTAGCCATGACGGAAATATCCGTGGGTGATTGATCCGGAACTGCACGTAATTCAGGTCCACGGTTGGTATGAATAGCCTGGCTGCGGCGTCCTTCCGGCATTTGATGCGCGACAGGATTCAGGTCAAGCTGAAAACCGGTCAATTCTTTTTCCGGTGCTATACCAAATATCTGCTCCTGTTTTGGTGAGGGAGATCCTTCTTTAATTTCTTCTTCAGCAGGGAGCAATTGATCAGTGATGTGCGGATCTTTGTTGTTTTCTGGTTCAGGCTGATTTTGCGGTTGAGGTTTATTTTGTGTTTCCGGCTGTTCCTGCTGCATCAATTCATCAAGCCGGTTATCACCTTTGCTATTTCCTTCAAAAGGTTTTTTTCGCTGACGATGTATCAAAGCAAGTTCAGCAGCTTGTCGAACGTCATCGGCTGTAACGGTGGTCCGCTTGCGCAGAGCCGCCAGCGCGATCGCCGTTTTGTACATAACAATATCAGCACGTAAACTGGTTACATTTAATTCCGTGCACAACTGGCTAATGAGCGTCAGCAGCCCGTCGGGAAGAATCACTGATGGCAATAACTGCTGAGCGGTTCTGATCTGATTTTGCAATGCAAACTGACCGGAAGCCCATTGCAAAGTGAAAAGTGCCGGGTCATTTTCAAAGTCAATACGCCGGCGTACTACCTCTGTCCTCTCTGCAATATCACGGGGTGCTTCCACATCGACCATTAACCCAAAACGATCCAGAAACTGCGGGCGAAGATTACCTTCTTCCGGATTCATGGTGCCAATTAATGTGAATTTCGCCGGATGACTTTCAGAAAGTCCGTCGCGCTGGACGGTATTGACACCCATAGCAGCCACATCCAGTAAAACATCCACCAGGTGATCAGGCAGAAGATTTACTTCATCAATATACAAAATACCACGGTGAGCTGCCGCCAGTAATCCAGGCTGTAATCTTTTCTTTTTCTCTGATAAAATCCCTTCCAGATCCAGACTTCCCAAAACACGGTCTTCGGTGGCGCCCAATGGAAGGTTAATGAAAGGAACCGGAATTTCGTCGGGCTCAACCGGGCATTCTCCACAAATTCCATCTGAATTATTAACCTGAACCTCTATTTTCAGTAATTCGTTTTTTGGGATTGGAGGCATTATTTCAGCCAATCCACGCGCAGCCGTGCTTTTTGCCGTACCTTTTTCTCCTCTGATCAATAACCCTCCGATCGATGGATTGATTGCGCATAACAGTAACGCACGTTTTAACTTATCCTGTCCGACCAAGGCTGCAAAAGGGTATTTCATGGAGAAAAATGAATTAAGATTATTATTCCCCTGTCGTTAGAGGAATATCAAAATTAGGGAAAGAAACGCAGAGTTATGGGAGTTTTGCGCAGAGATGCATGGAGTAATATTTTAATGCACTTAACACAAATTTTAACTAGAGTAGACAAACGCAAAGTTATCGAAGTTTTGATATGTAATATTTAACTTAATAAACTCTGCGTTAAAACTCCTCTTTCTCTGCGTTTAATTGATAGCAAGCACCATTTATTATTGGCATGCTTTTATTAAATTATCAGCTATGGCAACACAATCACTCTTACAGTTTACCGGAAAAAGTATTTACTGTTCCCAGGCAGATGCACACATCGATCCGTGGATACCGGTGGATCGTGCGATTATCACACATGCACACAGCGATCACGCTCGCTGGGGAAGCAAACATTATCTGGCGCATAAGGACAGTGAGCCCATTTTGCGGCTGCGTCTTGGGTCCGATATTTCTTTGCAAACTGTGGAATATGGTGAGAAATTCGTAATCAACGGCGTTACTTTTTCACTGCATCCGGCCGGCCATATTATCGGTTCGGCACAAGTCCGGGTCGAATATAAGGGAGAAGTCTGGGTGGCCAGCGGTGATTACAAACTGGAAGATGATAAATTTTGTGTGCCGTTTGAGCCTGTCAAATGTAATGTCTTTATCACCGAGTCGACGTTTGGTTTGCCCATTTATAAGTGGCAGCGTCAGCAGGAAATTTTCACAGAAATTGACAACTGGTTTTCCCAAAACAGACGAGAAGACAAAGCTAGTATTTTGATGGGTTATTCATTGGGGAAAATGCAGCGGATATTGAAAGGAATACAGTTGCCTGATGGGCCCATATATGCTCATGGGGCTATTTACACACTGAATGATAGACTCAGGCAAGCGGGACATGATTTACCGGAGCTTACTTTGGTTACCAAGGAAACGGATAAAAAGCTTTTTCGCGGGTCATTGGTCTTAGCTCCGCCATCGGTTGACAGCAGCACCTGGATCCGGAAATTCAATCCTTATTCTCTGGGGTATTGTTCGGGCTGGATGGCTTTACGCGGAGCGAAAAACCGCCGTGCTGTGGATCAGGGATTTATATTGAGTGATCATGTGGACTGGCCTGATTTGAATACAGCTGTTGTTGAATCGGGTGCAGAAAAAGTATTTGTCACCCATGGTTATACAAGCATTTTCTCCCGTTGGCTTAATGAGAATGGTATCGAAGCCGGCGAAGTAACCACAATGTATGGAAACGAAGAAGAAACGGAGGATAAGGCAACAGGTGAAGGGCCGGAAGCAGAGGGTCTTGAGAATAATAAAAACTTGTCTCCAATCCCGGACGATCCGGACCTTAAACTAAGCTAATCCCTAACCGTTAAAGCCAATCGCTGACAATGAAACAATTCGCTGAACTTTTCATGAATCTGGACCGGACCAACAAGACCAATGCAAAGGTGGAGTTGATGAAAAACTATTTCCTGTCTGCTTCCGATGAAGATAAAATGTGGGCATTGACCTTATTTACTGGTCGTCGGCCTTCGTTTAAAGTGAACCGGACACAGGTGAAGGAATGGGCTGCTGCGGAAGCCAATATTCCTATGTGGCTATTTCAGGAAAGTTACCAGAGTGTCGGCGATTTGGGTGAAACCATTTCGCTTATTTTGCCAAGAAACGGATCTGAAGATTCTGATAAATCGCTGGCGGAGTGGTTCTACTATCTGGGTTTACTCCCAAAAATGACAGACGAGGAAAAACACGATCATATACTTCAGGCCTGGTCGCAGTTGTCGCAGCACGAGACTTTTGTTTTCAATAAGTTATTGATGGGCAGTTTTCGGATTGGAGTTTCTCAGACGCTGGTCGTTCGTGCGTTGGCAGAGGCGACTTCAACCGACACGAATGTGATCGCGCATCGGGTTATGGGGCAATGGGATCCGCTGGAAACGACTTTTGAAAAACTGATCCTTGACGAGGGCGAAAATGACAATGCTTCACGGCCTTACCCATTTTTTCTGGCCTATCCGATTGAAGGTGATGTTTCAAATTTGGGCAATCCGGAAGACTGGTTTGTGGAATGGAAATGGGATGGAATCCGTTCGCAGATTATTTACAGAAATAATGAGCTGTTTATCTGGACAAGAGGCGAAGAGTTGTCGACCGACAAATTTCCTGAGCTGCATTTCCTGAGCAGTTTGCTCCCGAACGGAACGGTTCTGGATGGTGAAATCGTGAGTTATTTTGACAATAAGCCTATGCCGTTTAATGTGTTGCAGACAAGAATCGGCAGGAAAAATCTGTCCAAAAAAGTATTGGAAGAAGCGCCGGTTGCTTTTATTGCTTATGATATTATGGAGGCAAATGGTGTCGATATCAGGAATTTGACCCAAACGCAGAGAAGAGCACAGCTGGAAGAAATTCATAGGAATATGCCAGTTCAGGCAATTTTTAATCTTTCTTCTTTGGTGGAATTTGAGGATTGGCATGCACTGCATGATCTTCATCCTACTTCCCGCGAAAATATTGCGGAAGGTTTTATGATCAAAAGAAAATCCGGTACCTATCAGGTGGGCAGAAAAAAGGGGGATTGGTGGAAATGGAAAATTGATCCTTTAAGTGTGGATGCTGTTTTGATTTACGCACAAAAAGGGTCGGGACGAAGGGCAGAACTTTTTACGGATTATACTTTTGCAGTATGGGGAGAGGATGGAAAACTCGTTCCATTTGCAAAGGCATATTCAGGCTTGACGGACGTTGAAATAGGGCAGGTGGATTATTTTATCAAAAGAAATATCCTGGAAAAATTCGGTCCTGTGCGCACTGTGAAGCCGGAGCTGGTTTTTGAAATAGGCTTTGAAGGGATTAATGAATCAACACGTCACAAATCGGGTATTGCGGTACGGTTTCCCCGGATTTTAAGATGGCGGAAAGATAAGAAAGCTGCGGAGGCGGATACTTTGGAAAGTTTGAAGGGGATTTTGGAGGTTTATAAATAGCATTTAACTCTTATTGCCAGACAATATCGACAACATCTTTATACAATTGAAATTTATCATCAGCTGAAATAACTTTTAGTTTTTCACTGAAAGCTGTGGATAAAATTAGTCTATCAAATGGATCCCCATGATTTTGATGAAGGAATCTTATGGTAATTATTCAAATATTCATCTTTAACAGGTAGCAATACGATTCCAATACGCTGCACTTCGTTAATATATTCTTTTTAATTGTTATTTCGAAAAAAGAAATTATACTGACAAAGCAATCTGAATTTAGGTCTGAAATAATAGATTCGGCCTTAGGAGAGAGATGGTCGTTGTTATCGAGAGCCCCAAAGTACGACATGAATATCAAGCAAATAAGCCATTATAGATAATCTTTTAAGTCATCCAAAGTATCATTAAAATCTTCTGACATTTTGATTGTTCCTTTCATGGTTCCTAGCGGGCGTTTTGAGAAGATTGTACTAGGTTCGACCTCTTCCATAAAAGTTATTAAAACTTTTGTCTTTTTTGTAAGCGGAGGATTTTCTGTAAAAATGACCTGACCATTTTCATAAACACCTTCAATAGTTGTCAACATAACGCAAATGTTTAGTCCTTAATAAATATACCGATTTCAAAGATTTAATTGATAATTTAGAAAATCAATCCCATAAAGTCGCTCAGGAATGAAATTTGATAAAATTATTATGCACTGAAATTCTGTTATCAGATATCATTTATCTTAAAAATTATTCCCTTTGACAAAATCCCGCGGACATATTGCTGTTGAACAGTGGTTTAAATATAAAAACTGGAAATGGGCGGCTTTTCAAAAAGAAGCTTCTGCGGCTTATCTTTCAGGTAAAAGTGGTTTGGTGAATGCCCCGACCGGGAGCGGGAAAACTTATTCTTTGTGGATTCCTTTTTTGATCCGTTACATCAATTCTTTGCCAAAAAATCCGGCAAAACGAAGTAAAGGTTTACAGATTTTGTGGATTACACCTCTGCGCGCATTATCCAAAGACCTTTTCAGGAATATGGAAGCGGCAGCGCTGGAAATGAACCTGACATTACGCGTGGGTGTGCGTTCCGGGGATACGAGTACAAAAGAAAGAGCAAGTCAGAAAAAACAAATGCCGGAAGCTTTGCTGATAACACCTGAAAGTCTGCATCTTTTATTTGCCCAAAAAAACAGCGCTGAAATTTTCAAAAATCTTCATACAGTTGTGGTGGACGAGTGGCATGAGCTCATGGGAAGTAAACGAGGCACCCAAACTGAACTTGCACTTGCCAGGTTGAGAACCATTAATCCTGATTTGCAAACCTGGGGGATATCGGCAACGATTGGAAATCTGGAAGAAGCGAAACGTGTAATTGTGGGCATGGATGCTGCCGAGGAGGATTCTGTTATCATAAAAGCGAAAACTTCTAAGAAAATCATCGTTGAAAGTATTCTTCCCGCAAAGGTGGAGACGCTTCCCTGGGCGGGTTATATGGGTACGAGACTGATTGATTATGTGGTGGAAATTGTCAGGAAAAGTAAAACTACGCTGCTTTTTACAAACACCCGTTCGCAAACAGAAATCTGGTACCGGATTATTATTGAGAAATACCCTGAATTCGCCGGCATTATGGCCCTTCATCACGCTTCGCTGGATCGGGAGATACGGGATTGGGTAGAAGAATCTTTGCATGAAGAAAAACTGAAACTGGTCATTTGTACGGCGAGTTTGGATTTGGGCGTGGATTTTCGTCCGGTAGACACGGTTATTCAAGTTGGAAGTCCGAAAAGTATTGCCCGGTTTGTCCAGCGTGCCGGTCGGAGTGGTCACCAGCCAGGCGTTGCCAGTAAAATTTATTTTTGCCCGACCAATGCCCTGGAATTAATCGAAGCGGTTTCGCTGCGCGACGGTGTTGAAAGGAATATTATTGAAGACCGCCCGCCGGTTGTTCATGCTTTTGACGTTTTGGCACAGTGGATGATAACACTGGCCGTTGGAGAGGGTTTTTACGAGGAGCAATTGTTCGAAGAAGTAAGAAATTGCTATGGCTATCAGTTTATTAACCGCGAAGAATGGGAGTGGTTGCTGGGCTATATTACAACGGGAAGTCCATCGCTGCTTGTCTACGATGAATATAAAAAAGTAGAAAGAATTGAAGGCCGCTACACGGTTACCAGCCGAAGAATAGCGCACCGCCATATGCTCAGTATGGGTACCATCGTTTCTGAAACCTCATTAAAAGTAAAATTTCAGCACGGAAAATATCTGGGCTCGGTGGAGGAATCTTTCGTGACAAGGATGAAACCCGGCGACGTGTTTGTTTTTGCAGGCATGAGTGTGGAGTTTGTCCGGATTCATGAAATGACGGTTACGGTTAAAAAGGCGGAAGGGAAACGGGGATTTTTGGTGCGATGGGCCGGAGGCAGAATGCCGTTGTCTTCTCAGTTATCTGCATTTATCCGTGACAGGTTATCAGATGCTATCGATAATCCACACAAGGAAAAGGAACTTTCCAAATTAAAACCCTTGCTGGAACTGCAAAGTGAGCGGTCCATAATTCCGCAAACCACGGAATTGTTGATAGAGCAATGTGAAACCCGTGAAGGCCACCATATTTTTATTTTTCCATTTGAAGGAAGGCTGGTACACGAAGGCATGTCGATCATTCTTGCCTACCGGATCAGTAAATTATTTCCGATTACTTTTTCGGTTGCGATGAACGACTACGGTTTTGAGCTGTTGAGCGACCAATACGTTGATCTGGAAAAAATCATGAAGGAAACGGATTTATTTTCAACGGCTCATTTGGTCGATGATATTTACCAGAGTGTCAATGCTGCCGAAATGGCGAAGCGAAAATTCAGGGAAATTGCGGCTATTGCTGGTTTAATGTTTCAGGGATATCCCGGAAAATATATGAAAACGAAGCAAGTACAGGCTTCCAGTTCGCTGTTATTTACGGTGATGACCAAATATGAAAAGAATAATTTGCTGGTAAATCAGGCTTATCAGGAAGTTTTGACGTACCAATTGGAAGAAGTCAGGATGCGAAAAGCGCTTGACAGAATTGCGACACAAAAAATAATTATTAAAAAGACGAAAAAGCCAACACCATTTTCGTTTCCTATTATGGTAGACCGGCTACGGGAACAGCTTACGTCAGAAAAGCTGGAAGACCGGATACAAAAAATGCTCAAACAGTATAGTGATGCAGATTGAAATACAGAATAACCACTTCGATTTATTAACACAAAAGGCAATATTTTGGCAGGAAAAACAAACATTACTGATTGGAGATTTACACCTGGGGAAAATTGCCCATTTCAGAAAAGAAGGTATCGCAATACCTCAGATTGCCGCTGAAAATAACTTTAAAAGACTGGACGAACTTCTTGAAAACACAAATGCAGCGCGTATTATTTTCCTGGGCGATCTTTTTCATAACAAGTACAATTCGGAATGGGAAACCTTCTCTGCCTGGCGCGCGAAATACCATTTTGTAGAAATGATAATTGTTATCGGTAATCACGATGTTTTGCCGGTAAGTTTGTTTCTGGAAAATAATATGGAAGTGTATAAAAATGACTTTGAAGAAGAAAATTTCGTTTTTACCCACCATCCGAAAGTGGAACCTGATCCTATGAAATTTGTTTTCTCAGGACATATACATCCGGTTTTTACCTCTTATGGAAAAGGACGTCAGCGTTTCAGGTTGCCTTGTTTTGTAGTCGATAAATGTCAGGCGATTCTGCCCAGTTTTGGCGTTTTTACAGGCGGTTTCGGCGTTGATTTAATAGCAGGAAGAAAAATTTATATGTTAACAGAGGAGCGGGTTTTCGCGGTTGGGTAATATAATATTCCATCTGATTATACAAAAAGTGGATAAATATGGAATCGAATTCCATATTTATCCACTTTTTGTATAATTTGTACTTATGATAGCGCGAATTGCAACAACAAAGATATTACAACTGGCAAGTGTTTTTAAATCAATTGCTATTACAGGACCGCGACAGTCCGGTAAGACGACTCTTGTAAAAACACTATTCCCAGACAAAACTTATTTATCTCTGGAAAATCCTGATACCAGAAGGTATGCAATGGAAGATCCGAGAGGATTCCTTAAAAAATATGAGTCCGGTGCTATATTTGATGAAGTCCAAAGAACTCCTGAATTATTTTCTTACTTGCAAGAGGTTTTGGATCAGTCTCAAGAACCGGGACGATTCATTTTGACCGGGTCGAACAATTTTCTGCTTCAACAAAATATATCACAGAGTCTTGCTGGCCGAATTGCGATATTAAATCTGTTGCCATTTAGTTCTATCGAATTATTCGGTAAAGAAAATTCTGCACCTGATGAAAATGAATTAATTTTTAAAGGATTATACCCGCCAATTTATGATATGAGTATTCCACCGGAAGATTGGTTTCCCAATTACCTTCGAACTTATATTGACCGGGATGTTCGTCAAATAAAAAATATTACTGATTTAATCGTTTTTGAAAGATTTATCCGACTGTTGGCAGGAAGAACCGGGCAAGAATTAAACCTTACTTCATTAGCCGTTGAAACAGGAGTAGATACAAAAACTATTCAATCCTGGATCGGAATTCTGGAAAGTAGTTTTATCATTTATCTATTGAGGCCTCATTATAAAAATTTTAATAAGACTTTGATAAAAAGACCAAAATTATACTTTTATGATACGGGCCTGGTATGTTCACTTTTGGGAATTACGTCCATTTTGCAACTTGAAGTTCATCCCCTCAGAGGCAGTTTGTTCGAATGTCTTGTAGTTACAGAGTTATTGAAAAAAAGGACAAACGCAGGGAAACAAATCAATTTATTTTATTGGAGAGATAAAACTGGTCACGAAATAGACGTGATAATTGATCAGGGAACAACTTTACTTCCAATAGAGATTAAAGCTGGTAAAACCGTAAATAGTGATTTTTTTAAAACCCTTACTTATTGGAACAAATTAAGCGGAGAGAGCTCAGGGTTAATTGTATATGCCGGAGAGCAGGAAGAGGATCGTTCCACCGGCATAGGCGTGGTCAACTGGTTCAACTTGATGAAAAAGGAAATTTTATAACTATTTCTTCTCAATCAAATGTTTCCAGTACCGCTTGGGAACATGCTGTAAATGAAGCTTAATATTTCGGCGCGACGGGATGTTGACATTCTTGAAATAATTTTGCCATAATTCCTGATATAAAGTTTCCGAATCATGAAAAACGTCCTTGACCGAAGTTTGAGACCCTGCGTCGGTTGAAAAATTTAACGTAATTTCCTCTACTTTCTCCTGATCATAATAAATGCCGTATTTCCTTCGGATATCATAAATTAACCAGGTTTGGTCTGCATAACGATCCTCGAAATGTTTGATTAAAAGAGGAATAACGTTAAAGTCTGGCTCGATTCCGGAATAATACAAATCATCGGCAGTTCGCTGAAAACGCACAAATGCTTCCATTCTGTGTTTTTCACGATAAACCATTTTCGATGTCTGGTTGATTTTCAAAACATCGGGATTTCCATACGCGAGATGAGGGGAATCAAAACCCGAAAAATAGAATTTGATACAGGAAAATATGGATAGTTCAATGCCAGGGATTTCTGACAAGTAACACCGGTATAACTGAATGCAATTTTCCTTGGGAACCTTTTTTTTTAATCCTTGCCAAACCCGTTCGGCTTTGGTTTCATCAGCAGTAACGACGACTTTCTCTGTAAAAAAATCAGATTGATTTTCTCGCCCGGTTACGAAAAATCCGGTCACGTCCCATTTTCTGGCATACGCATCAAACACGGCAGAAAGTAACCCATACCATGTTCCGTCGTACGAAATGCTGACGGGTTTATCCGAAAAGATTATATTGCTGCCCTCCATTCGAAAGAAATTTACTTCTGGATTCGTTGAGAATAAACTGCCGTATTTTTGCTTCGGTATAATCCTTTCGATCCGTCACCGGACTGTTGCAGGTAATGAAATATTTGGCACGGTTTACGGCAATACCTATTTTTTTGAGATGGTCCCAACCCAACCGATTGAACCGCCTCGCCCCGACAATTTTCTTGGCTGATTGCACACCTATACCCGGAACGCGCAGAATGAGCTGTAAATCGGCAGTATTGATATCAACCGGGAAAAAATTCATGTTTCTCAGCGCCCAGCTCAGCTTCGGATCAATTTCGGGATCAAGATTTGGAAACTGATCATTTAATAATTCCTGAACCTGAAACCCGTAAAAGCGCATGAGCCAATCGGTCTGGTATAATCGGTTTTCACGTAAAACGGGCACAGCACTGCCTAAGCCCGGCAACCGGTTGTCGTTGCTGATCGGGACATAACCGGAATAATAAACCCGCTTCAAATTAAATCCTTTATAGAACTTATTGGCGGTATGCATAATATCCTTATCCGATTCACCGCTTGCACCGATGATCATTTGCGTACTTTGCCCTGCCGGGGCAAAAAGCGGAGCAGATTTGAATATTTTAGATTCTTCCGTAGTCTTGATGATTTCCTTTTTCAGGTAATTCATCGGGTCAATCATATCATTGATGTTCTTGTCAGGCGCAAGCAGTTTGAGTCCGCTTTCGGTCGGGATTTCAATATTCACACTCAGCCGATCCGCATATAAGCCAGCCTCGTGCATAAGCTCATCACTTGCGCCGGGAATCGTTTTCAGGTGAATATAACCGTTGAATTTATTTTCCGTCCGAAGTTTTTTAGCAACAGAAACAAGGCGTTCCATCGTATAATCAGCATTTTTGAAAATACCGGAGCTCAGGAAAAGTCCTTCAATATAATTTCTGCGATAAAAATTCATCGTCAGATCGACCACTTCCTGAACCGTAAAAGCGGCACGTTTGATGTCATTGCTTTTACGGGTGACACAATAAGCACAGTCGAAAATGCAATGGTTGGTAAGTAATATTTTGAGGAGGGATACGCAGCGGCCATCTTCAGTATAGGTATGGCAAATCCCGCTTCCGGTTGCATCACCAAGTCCCTTGTTATGATTAGTCCTTTTGCTGCCACTGGAAGAACACGATACGTCGTACTTGGCCGCATCAGCGAGAATCTGAAGTTTCTCATGAAGTCTTTCCGACATATCTGTATTCTATAACGTTTGTTGATGATACTAATAGTATCACAAATATACAAATAATTTGATACTTTAAATAATTAATTCTTAAAAATAGTTGAGATGCTTGACTGATTTTCAGGAAATGAAAAATGACCGGTAAGAAAAATCAGGGATGAACCGCATGGATCGAAGTGCCTAATTTTTTGCAGTTACAGCCGGATCATCAATTCTTTTCATGAATTGTTTGATTTCCTTGTAATGCTTGTTCCATGGATTGAAAAACTGCGTGATCATGGGTATATGTTTCTTATTTTTCAGGATTTCGTAAGGTGTTTCAGGAGCAAATTCCTGCAATGCTTTTATGAATTTTTCATTACTCGTAGTAATGGACGGATAGGTTTTTTCACCTCTGTAAATCTTTATAGGTGGCATTCCCTTGTGCAGATGATATAAAGGAGAAGCATCTTTCCAGGTTTTTGGATTGGCTGTAAAAGTCTTTAAATAGGTGTTTTCTTTCGGGAGATTTTCTTCCATCAGGTAACCATACATATCCAAACCGGCGGCATCAATCAGAATCAGGCCTTTAATTGGATTTTCAATCCCCGCTTTTTTAAAATATTGATCGTCAATAGAAATCAAAGCAGCGAGATGACCTCCGGCCGAATGTCCTGAAATAAAAATACGGTCTGGATTTCCTCCGTAATTGATAATATTTTCTTTAACCCATTTTACAGATTTCGCAGCATATTCCGCCATTTCTGCATAAGTGGCTTCGGGACTAAGCGGATAATCGATTACAACGGAAACGATATCTTTTTTTGTCCAGTTGCGGCCTATTAAATTATACTGCGATTTTTTGCCCGAATTCCAGTTTCCTCCGTGAATGAATATTAAAACATCTTTTGGGGATTTTGGATTTTTAGGTTCAAAGATATTGAGCTGCTGCGCAGATATTTTGCCAGAGGCTTTCGCATAGGTTATATTTTTATGTGCTTTGCTTCCAATAAATGCATAGCCAGAAAGCGTTAGAAGCGACGCTCCAATGATTATAAAAAGAATAAGGATCGTTACCCGGGTTCGTGAATTCACAATTTTTGTCTTTAATAAATATTTAAAAAGACATACGAGGAAAAATGGATTGTGGATTTAGTTGGGGATGGGAATGAGGTGGGTGAGGGGGGGAGCTTAGTAGAGAGGAATAGAAAGGGGGAGGGTGAAAAGAGAAGTCAACTTTTCAAAAGTTGACTTCTCTGAGAGGTACAAACTTGACTTCTCCGGGAGATACAAAATTTAACTTCTCTTAATACTACTATACCTTTTTTGGAGGTAAGTCAAATGCCACCGCATTGTGTTCAAAATGGCCTTTGTGAGAGCCGTCGCAGAATGGTTTGTTGGCTGAAAGGCCGCAGCGGCAGATTGAAACCACTGTTCTTCCTTCTAATCCGTAGACATTGCCCTGGGCATCTACTATTTCAAAATCTCCGTCAACTTTAAGAGATCCGTTGTTGTTAACGGTAAGCTTTACTTTCGTCATGGTGAATAATTTTGCCCAAAGGTAATCATCCAGATCGTTCAGGAAAGGCGGAGGAGCTAATTTAGCATGAGTACAAATCTAATCAGCACCTGTATAAGGGTCGGTTCCAGAATTTATGCAGGCAGTTGTTTTCGTATAACTTTCTGTAATTCATCAATTCTGAAAGGTTTTGTGATGAAATCATCAAATTTGCAATCGACAATATTTTTAGCAGTTTGTGCAAAAGTATCGGCCGTAAAAGCGACAATAGGTATTTTATCCAAATGAGGGAATGAATTACGGATAATTTTTATCGTAGTCATACCGTCCATGACTGGCATTTGTAAATCCATGAGTATCAGATCATATTGGGCTAATTCCAATGTTTCCAAAAGCTCCTGTCCATTGTTGCATATGACAAATTCCGCTTCCCAGCGTGTCAGTAAATGTTTGAGCAATAGCTGATTGGCTAAAATATCTTCCGCGACCAACACCTTATAACCTTTGAGGGAAAACAGCGTATCGTTAGCAAGTGAATCCCGTGCAGGAATATTTTCTCCTTTTCTAAACGTCAGTTTTACACAAAATCTGCTTCCAATTCCCAACTCACTTTCGGCAGTAATTTCTCCCTGCATGAGCTCGGTAATTTTTCGGGTAATGCTCAATCCGAGACCGGTACCGCCGAAAAACTTGGTTGCATTGTTATGATGAACCTGAGAAAAACTTTCAAAAATCTGGCTCAGTTTATCCTGAGAAATACCAATTCCCGAGTCCGTTATCTGTATCTTTAAATCGACAAAATCTTGTCTTTCTTCTAGTACTTCTATCAGCAGGTTGATATGTCCTTCGGAAGTGAATTTCAGTGCATTACCAATAAGGTTTACCAGAATCTGGTTCAGACGATAAGCGTCGCCGATCAATATGGGCGGAATTTTCTCATCAACATCAAATGACAGTTTTATTCCTTTTTCCTGCGCCTTGAATTCAAAAGTCCGGTAGAGATATCCTAATTTTTCTCTCAGGTCAAATTCGAAGTTTTCCAGACTGAATTTTCCGGCTTCTATTTTTGAAAAATCAAGAATATCATTTAGGATAACCATCAGATTATCAGCGGAATATTTTATTGTATTCAAATATTGCTGATCCTGCTCCGAAATGTTGCTCGTTAATAATAAGTCTGTGAAACCAATAATGGCGTTCATTGGCGTGCGGATTTCATGGCTCATCGTCGACAGGAAGTCGGACTTGATACGGGCAGCTTCCTCGGCATCTTTTTTTGCCTGTATCAATTCTTTTTCAACCAGTTTTCGGCTCGTAATATCGATTGCAGTGCCTAAAACCTCCTGTACTTTACCGTTTTCATTGCGTTTAAACGGAACTTCCCTCGTGATAATCCATACATCGGAGCCATTTTTATGTTTTAACCGGAATTCCTTTTCAATCACTTCTCCGTCTTTCAGATTGTGCCAAATACGGCTATAATGTTTCCTGAAAATCATCAGGTCCTGATTGTCAATTGCTTTTGTGAAAACAAAGGTGTTATCAGCACTTGATTCCATTTCATCATAACCAAGAATTGCACTGATCTGCTGATTATGGAAAATGTTCGTCTGTTTTTCAATATCGATTACGTAAATTATATTGGGAGAGAGCTGGGCTATTTTTTTGATAAATTCCTCTTTTTCTGCGAGTTCCTGCTGAGCGGCCTCCTTCTCCTTTTCAACCTCGAACATCTGGTTCATGGTATGAAAAGTTTTTGTCAGCTTTTCTGCATTAATCTCCGATTTTGGAAAATATTCCATAGCTCCGGCCTTCATCATTTCCACAGCAATACGTTCATCGCCTTGTGAGGTGAGGATGATAACCGGAAGTTTCGGAGCTATTTTTTTGACTTTTCTTAACAGTTCAAGTCCATTGGTCTTGGGTAGCTGATAATCAATAAAAATGCAGGTTGGTATCCAGTTTTCCAGCGTTGCAATAGCATCTTCTGCATATTTACAAATCCGTAATTCATTGATTTCTATATTACATTTGCCGATCGCACGGCTGAATTCCATGGCGTCGATCGTGTCATCCTCTACCAACAGAATATTTAATGGTGTCATATGTGCATTTGAGGAGAGAACTGACTAAAATTTATTCAGGGTATTCGCAAAGGGTCCAATAACTTTTCAAGGTAGAAACAGCTGCTATGAAGCGGTCCATGGATAGCGGTTTAAGAATATATCCGGCAACATTAAGATTAAACGCATCAATTTTATCGCCGTCCTCATTGGAAGTTGTCATCACAAAAACGGATAATGAGCTGAGTTCAGGATCCTGACGGATTTCTTTAAGGAATTCTATGCCGCCCATTCTGGGCATGTTAAGGTCGAGCAGAACAATTTTTGGCCTGGGTGCATCGATTGCATCCGAACGCAAAATTTCGAGTGCTTCCAGACCATTATGTGCAACCACGAGCGGATTTGAAATATTATTTTTCTTGAATGCTCGCTTCACGTTCATGATATCAACTTCGTCATCTTCAACCAGTAAGATCGTCATGGGAACAGGATTTGGAGTGGACATTTGTAAAGATTGTTATAATTAATGACTTATATTATTAAATGTAGAAGTGGTATAAACTAATCTGATAGTCAGACTTCGGTTTTCTCATTTGCCGGCCACGTAAAATAAAATGTGGTGCCTTCATTCATGGTAGATTCAATACGGATTTTTCCACCCTTTTCGTCCATAATCTTTTTTACGATCGCTAAACCGACGCCGGTACTTTCAAACTCGTCGCGGGATTGCAGGGTCTGGAAAATGACGAATATCTTTTCATGAAATTCCGGACTTATTCCCGGTCCATTATCGCGCACATAAAATTCGAGGCCGTCAATAACTTCCTTCCAGCCAATCGTGATTTTTACATCCGTTTTGTCGTTGTATTTTATACCATTGGAAATCAGGTTCTGAAGAATCTGCATGAGTGTGATTTTTTCCGAAAACATTTCCAGTTCACCGTTACCTTCCAGTTTGAATTCAATTGGTTTTTTTGAACTGAATGTTTCGCAGAGATCATCTACGACAGATTTTACGAGGAATTTTTCTTTATTCGTTTTAATCCGTCCTGCCCGGGAATAGGATAAAATTCCGTTAATGAGGCTTTCCATCCTGTGAACCCGCCCGCGCAATAACCGAAACTGATCTTTTGTATCGCCTTCCAGAAGATCTGTAATATCCTCCTCAATCCACTCCGATAAATTATTTATTGCCCGCAGCGGCGCTTTCAGGTCGTGACTTACCACGTAAGCAAACTGATCCAGTTCTGCATTGATTCTTTCCAGATCACGCATGTAGGATTTGAGCTTGGCTTCTGCGTTTTTTCGCTGGGTAATATCAATAATTGTCCCGATATAACCGTTTGACTCGTTTTCTGCTGAAAACTGGGATGCAAGTGAAATTTCCAGCCATTTTTCACCTTTATCACGTGTGACGATTCTGACGGTATCGTGGATTGATTTTACTTCTGAAGCAAAAAGCGCTTCTATTTTTGTCCTTATTTCAGGATTTAAATTAAAAGCTGACCAGTTTTTATGCAAACTTTCCGCCACCGGATAGCCTGTAACAGTTTCCCAGGCATTATTGAGATAGATAATATTCCCGTTTTTATCGAGCTGGATAAGTACCTCTGAAATACTGCTGACAACCTCTTCCAGTCTTTTACTGGTGGAAGCCGCTTCTTTTGTTTTTTCGTCAGCAATCCGTGTCAGCTCCCGGTTTGCTTTAAACAGCTCTGTTGAACTTTGTTCCAATATATTTTCAACTCGTCCCAGATCATCCTGAAATTCAAGGTAAGCCTGATTTACCGAAGACAGGAATTCCTGCAGATCGGGATGTTCGGCCAGTTCAGGGGGAAGTGATTTTCTGATCTGACGTTTTAAGAGGCGGTGATAGGTTATTTCCGTTGTTTCCAATTCCATTATATTTAAGACTCGCGGAAGGTTGTGATCGTCATGGTTTGGTTATGTAATTCGCAGAGTGCATTCTGGTTGAAAGGCGCAATTTCACCATAAGAATAAAATCCGGTGATGACAGGTTTGTCCAGTACTTCCGAAACGCATTCTACTTCTTCTTCCACAATTTGTTTTAATACCAGTTTCCGACCGACGCAACTGACCAGAATTGCAAATTCAGGAGATTCCGTCTGACCTTCCCGCGCAACAAAAGCAGCTTCTTCGGCGCCATTGATTAACCTGTCCGTATTGGCTTTCATCAACCGTACAAAAGAACCTTCCGGAATATCCCCGGCGAACGTCAGGCTTTTTTCATCCTCATTGATTCCCAGTATAGTACGGACAACGGGCGCCCGGTCTTCACTGTCACGCATGCTCAGCGGAAACAAAAGTCCGGATGAAGGAAGCTCTCTGGCCTTATCGCCCAGGAAGGATTTGTACAGATCCAAAGCGGGCTGTCCATCGATTTCAAACAAAACGTTTCCCTTGGATCTGGTCACCAGTCTGTCAAGTCCGAAGCTATCCCATCCTCCCCGTGATCCAAAACCAATTTTCAGATCTTCGCCATAAAAACCGATGGCAGCAACACTATCCGTAGCCACGGTGCCGTCTGGTTCTACGATCACGGTTTTTGAAAAATACGGTCCATCTCCGGCAAGTCCGCCGGTAAGTGTAACATTTTCAGGAAGTTCGTCTGCGATTCCTTTTACAAGATCGGTTCCATTTACTTTAAGGCCATCCGAAACGACAAAAACATGTTTCAGCCCTTCCGCTGTAAACTGAGACACCAGTTTTTTTCCGGCCTGAAAGCTGTTAAATCCGATTTCATGTAACGACACTTTTGCAGAGGCGATATTGACTTTATCGAATGCGATGGCGGTGATAACCACTTTTCCGTCGCTGACCGCTTCACCGAGAATTTCTCCGGCGGTAGAGCATCCGGAGAAAATCGCGTTTGGATATTGTTTGGCTAATTCCTGAGTTATAAGCCCGTTTTCGAGCAGTTCTCGATGGCCAAACGCAAAAATTAAATGGGGATTTATTGAAAAAAGGTCGATTGCATCACCGGTGTAGACGAGTTGTTCAATTTTCATGTTGAGTATGAGGCGTTTGAAACCTGTTTAGGAATACAAGATAATGAATGTTTTTGAGCTGTTTTAAATTATGGATTAAGAGATTTTATAACTAACGGTTACAATTTACCTCCCTTTTTCAGCTGATCGAAGGAAAAGAAATTCCCTTGATCTTCCGGAATAATTCGACGGCGTAGAGATCGGTCATGCCGGAGACAAAATCCAGTACTGTCTGAATTCTGGAATATTCATCCGTTGCTTTTGTGATGAATTGTTTCGGGATCAATGCCACCAGTTTTTTGGAATAATGCGAATTGTTATTCAGATAAGCAGGTATAAATTCTTCCAGAAGTCCACCCATAACCTTATAACCAGCCACTTCAATCTGCACCACGGAAGAATAATTATAAATTTTCTTAACCGATATCGCTTCAATATTTTTCATTACCGTACGGAAAGGTTCATGAATCCGGTCGATCAGGGAATGATTGAAATCGCCTGCCAGAATAGATTCCTGTTCGTTATAAAAAAGCTCAGAACACTGGCCAATCAACGTGTTAATCGCCTTGGCACGCAACAGACTTATTTTTGCATCGTCGTCGTCGATATCATCAAGTCTTTCCTGAATTTTGGCATCATTGGAAAGCGGTATGAGCAGCGCTTCCACTTCATGGTATGAAAGTATTTTCAGGCGATGGGCATCTTCCAGATCGATAATGTTATAACAAATATCATCCGCAGCTTCCACCAGATATACGATCGGATGCCTTTTGTAAATCAGTCGCTCATCTTCGACTTTGGTCAATCCCAGTTCAGTTGCTATTTTAACAAAACCTGTTTGTTCGGATTGGAAAAAGCCATACTTTTTTCTGAAAATTCTGGACTTGTCGTGCCCGGCACGCGACTCGCAGGGATATTTGGCTATGGATGCCAATGTAGAGTAAGTTAAAGCAAAACTGCCATAACCTTTGCCGGCATACGGGTGCGTAAGTATGCGGAAGGCATTGGCATTTCCCTCAAAATGCGTAAGGTCCTGCCATTGGGCTTCGGTTACCTTATCCTTGTAAATGTGCCCCGCTCCGTCGGTAAAATAGTAGGAAATGGCAGCCTCTCCCGAATGCCCGAAAGCCGGGTTTCCCAGGTCGTGAGCGAGGCAGGCAGCAGCTACGATATTTCCGATTTCGCTGATAAGCGGAAGGCGTTCATCCAGATCAGCCTCATTTTTTCTTAATTTATTATAAAAAATCCTCCCTAGTGAACGTCCAACACTTGCTACTTCAAGGCTGTGTGTCAATCGGTTGTGTACAAATATGCTGCCGGGTAATGGAAATACCTGTGTTTTATTTTGAAGCCTCCTGAAAGGAGAAGAGAATATGAGACGGTCGTAATCGCGCTGAAATTCTGATCGTGCCTCGGCCTGATCTTCAATAGTTTTATCTTCACTTCCCCAGCGTTTTGCCGAGAGTAATTTTTCCCAATCCATTTTACTGTCAATAATACGTTGAAAAGCGGTTGCCAATGTTACAATAATACGAATTACCGATTGTATTATGGTGTAAATGGGCATGTTAGGACATAAGTATAAAAACGGATAAAAATACCCGTCCCTGAAAAGCGGGATACTGTTCATTGCAAGATCTTATTTTCTTATAAAAATGAACAATCTTTGAATAAAAATAAGACAGAAAAACCTGTTGAAGTCTATTGAATAATTCATGACTCAGTCGAAACACCGTTATTTTATACTGAATAAACCCGCCAATATTGTCTCTCAATTCGTCAGTCCCGACAATGTGGGTTTACTGGGCGATGTCGATTTCGATTTTCCGGAAGGTACGCATGCCATCGGGCGACTGGATAGCCATTCTGAGGGATTATTGATTTTGACGACCAATAAAAAAGTTACCCGGTTATTGTTTCAGGGTGAAGTACCGCATGCAAGAACGTATATCGCGCATGTAAAACATGTCGTAACGGAACAAACGCTGCATCGTCTTCGCACCGGGATTCCGATTCTTATCAAAGGCAATGTTTTTTGGGTAACCACACCCTGCGAGGTTGAGATTGTTGAAAAACCGGAAGGCCTTATTAAGCGCTCACCTGAAAGAGAAGATATTCCGCATAGCTGGCTGAAAATTACACTGACCGAAGGAAAATATCACCAGGTGCGTAAAATGGTACAAGCGGCCGGGCATCGCTGTAAAAGACTTATCCGGGTTTCTATCGAAGATCTTGTACTTGGCGATATGAAAGCGGGTGAAGTCAGGGAACTGGAAGAAGAAGATTTTTTTCAAAAGTTGAAAATCTCGAATTGGAGATAATTCTGGTGTGTACATTTTATTTAAATTGACTTTTATTTCAAATAATTAGTAATAAAGTTATATTTTGTTCTTTTGTAGATAGTACGCAATACACGTTTGTATTGGTAAAAAATGACTACATGCAACTGAATATATATCCTGACAAGGCCGCCATGTCCAAAGCAACAGCCGATCTGATTGTTGCGCAAATTCATCAAAAACCTGATTCGCTGCTGTGTTTTCCGTCGGGAGAATCGCCTACGCTTGTGCTTCAATTTCTTGTCAGATACGGACAGGAAGGTCATGTGAATTTCGAACATTGCCGGTTTGTCGGGCTCGATGAATGGATTGGCATGGACGAAAATGATGAGGGCAGCTGCCGGCATTATATGTATTCCAATTTCTTTATTCCTTTGGAAATCAAGGCTGATAAAATAATTTTTTTCAACGGGAAAGCGGAAGATCCCGAAAAAGAATGTGAGAAAATGAATCGCTACATTCAGGAAAACGGCCCGATTGATATCATGATGGTTGGTCTGGGAATGAATGGGCATATCGGCCTCAATGAACCGGGGACAGATTTTAATTCTTACGCACATTATGCAGAACTAGATCCTGTGACGGTAAAAGTGGCGCAAAAATATTTTGATAAAACCACCGCCCTATCCGGCGGAATAACCCTTGGATTAAGACATGTCAGCGAAGCAAAAAAAGCTGTCCTGATTGTTTCCGGAATTAAAAAAGCCGCAATTCTTGCTCAGGTTTTGGAAGCAGAAATAACAGATAAAATTCCGGGGACTATAATTCAGTCGCATCAAAACGCTTACATTTTTTCTGACCAGGACGCCGCTTCGGAACTTTCCAATGTTCATCCTTTACCCTTAAACCATAAATAGGCATCATGGCAGCTGAATCGGATAGCGAAAATACATTTGACGCAATCGTCATCGGCTCGGGCATAAGCGGTGGCTGGGCGGCAAAAGAATTATGCGAAAAAGGATTAAAAACATTGGTGCTGGAACGGGGACGGAATGTGGAGCATAACAAGGATTATCCAACAGCGCATTTAAATCCCTGGGATTTTGAACACAGAGGAAATCTGACGAAGAAGTTTTTGGAAGCAAATCCGCTCATCAGTAAGGCTGCTGGTTTTGGAGAAGACACAAAGCATTTTTTTGTACAGGACACGGATCATCCTTATGTGCAGCAAAAGCCATTTGACTGGATCCGCGGTTATCAGGTTGGAGGGAAATCTCTAACCTGGGGACGGGCGTGTCAGCGCTGGAGCGAATTTGAGTTTACAGCACCCGAGCGGTATGGCTACGGAATCGGATGGCCGATCGGATACAACGATGTGGCGTCTTGGTATGCGCATGTGGAAAGGTTTATCGGAGTTTGCGGAAATAAGGACGGAATTGAAGCAATGCCTGACGGCGAGTACCTGCCTCCTTTTGAATTAAACTGTGTGCAAACCGCGGTACGGGACAGCATTCATGCACATTATAAGGATCGTTTTCTGGTGCATGCACGGTGGGCGCACCTGACCCAACCGAACGAAATTCATTTGCAGCAGGGCAGGGGCTCGTGCCAGGCCAGAAACTTATGTATGCGCGGATGTCCTTATGGCGGATATTTCAGTTCGGTCAGTTCTACTTTGCCCTGGGCTCAGAAAACCGGAAACCTGACGATAAGGCCGCATTCGGTTGTTCATTCTATTATTTACGATGGAAAAACAGGAAAAGCCAGCGGAGTAAAAGTGATTGATGCCAATACAAAAACGGAGCATATATTTTCTGCCCGCGTTATTTTTCTGAATGCCTCTGCCCTGAATAGTAACCTGATCCTGCTCAATTCAAAATCGGAACGTTTTCCGGACGGGCTTGGAAACGATAGCGGAATCCTGGGAAAATATATCGCTTTTCATAATTACCGCGCATCGGTGGCTGCGGATATGGATGGGTTCGAAGACAAATATTATTTTGGACGCAACCCCACGGAACCGATTCTGGCCAATTACCGCAATCTGCATAAGCAGGATACGGATTATGTGGGGGGCTTTACAACCTTTATGGGTGCTTACCGAACGCGTGGAAAAGGAGCAGGCGAGGAGGAATTTGGGAAAGAGTTAAAAGAAAAAAGTACAAAACCGGGAGGCTGGAAAGTATATATGTACATGCAGGGAGAAACGGTTCCAAAGGTATCTAACCAGGTTTCGTTAAGCACGGAAAAAAGGGATGACTGGGGAATTCCGCTGCTTGTTACCTCAGTCGGTTATGATGCCAACGATGAAAAAATGATCCTGGATTTCCTGAAAGAAAGTACGGATATGCTTGAAAAGGCAGGTTGTAAAAACATTTCACAGCATGACAACAAACAGGCACCGGGTCTTGATATTCATGAAATGGGTGGCTGCCGGATGGGGAAAGATCCGCAAACGTCGATGCTCAATCAATGGAACCAGCTGCATCATTGTAAAAATGTTTTCGTGACCGACGGTGCTTGTATGACCAGCACGGGAAATCAAAGCCCGTCTTTGTTATACATGGCGCTCACGGCAAGAGCGGTGGACTATGCCGTAAGCGAAATGAAAAAAGGCCATTTGTAGCAATGTGATAGCTACACTTTTCCGCAATTTTTAACGGAACGAAACATCGTATAAGTGTGCTGTAATATCATCCTGGAAGCCTGCGTGATTTTGGATGAACTGCAAGCGGGTAATGGATTTATTTTGTCCGCACGTTTTGAAAAAATGTTCAGCTTCCTGATTTGTCTGTAACTTTTTTAGAAAAACGCCGGCTTCCATTTCTGAAATTATCGCCTTGAAAACTTCCGTGCTTCCATCTTCGAAAGTAGCTTTAACACGTAAAACAGGTGGCTGTACCAATACCCGCATTATTTTTCCCCAAAGCGAATAGTTAACTTTTACCTCGATCCAGGTAAGTTTATTAGCCTGAGATACGGGAATATCCTCACCCATTTTAAAGGAGAGATCTTTAATGTTTGATCGGACAATTTGCAGACTGTTCGCCCGTTTTTTTACGATTTGAAGCGTGTCTTTGCTAACCGTGGTTGTGTCGAAATCATAATTCTGAAGCATGGCCAGAGTTGTTTTGGAATCACCCCAAAGATTATAACGCTGCACGTCAGTTGGCGCGACTACGGAATATAAAACATAGTCCGGTGCCGTTGGAGATGTGTATTTTTTGTAATTAAGTGTGGTTAAATAATTATTATATGCCTGATAAGACTGAATGGCTGGCCTTGGGTTATAGTGCAAATCATTGAAGAAAGTATACGAAATTTCATACGGAATCACATCTACCGTTTTTCCTTCAAATCTTTTAGCGATGTCGGAATTAATATGATATTCCACCCGATTTTTTTCATCGCTTACTTTCTGCTGGAACGGAAGATTGGTGAACATGATGTCCTGATAGGGTAATGTAAGTTTGTTAAAGGAAAATCCAAGCCCTGTATTCACCAACGGAGAAATGAGCAGGAAAACCATAAAAACTTTTCCCAGCCTGTTTTTGAGAACAGGGTTACTGATAAACAGGTAAGAAATTCCGACAAAAAGGGCTCCGTAAAAGAATGGATAAGACATGCCGGCAAATCCAAATCGTGTAAAACCTTGCTTGAATCCAATATACCATGCGAAAATCATGATCAGCAGGATGAAAATATCGGAACGGCTTTTGAGTATTACTGGCAGTGAATAAATGAAAAAAACAGCGAATGAAAGTACAATGATTATGGCCAGTGCTACATTGAAATAGGCATATCTGGCACTGAGATTGATAAAATCTACACTAAACATGGCATCATTGTAATTGTTAATGATACTCAGTGCGCCTTTGACATAGTTTACCAGATCGACATGAAAAATCAGTCCCAGCAGCAAAACTGACAGAAAGTGCAGGATTGGAAAAGCCGCTATTTTGAGGAATGACTTCCGGTCAGAAAGAATCGATAGGACAAAATATGCATATAAAATGCCTGAGGCTACAATCCCCAGATTTAGCTTAATAAAGAAAATCAGTACTGAAATCACTGTGGCCAATGCCAGCGATAGCAGACTTTTGGTGCGGTAATGATGAAAAACAAGAAATATAAAAATCGTGAAAAGCTGAAACGTAGCTTCCGGATTGTGGGAGGCCATCATGATAAAAAACGGCACAACAAGCCATTTTGTAAGGCTGTTTAATTCCTTAAATACATACCGCAGAATATAAATTAGGACCAGTGCCGTAAAAATATCATAAATTAACAGCGGAAATACTCCGATATACGCAGGAACACGTGTACTTAAAAACCCCAGAGGCCCGTATGTGAAAACCCAGTCTTTTCCAAAAACCAATCCCTGGTGCAGTGCCATATTGATACTGATTTTCCAGGACGGGTCAACGCCGCCGGCAGGATTTTCCAGAATCGCTTTGGGAAGAAATAAAATGACAGACAGGAAAATCAGAATTCTGTACGGAGTGAATTGTTTGATAACGTTGTCGTAAAAATTATTGGCTGGCATTTGAGGATCTGGGTGGTTAATTTACAAGGATACGGCCTTTATCCCTATAAAAAAACAAACATTATATCAACTTATCAAAAGGTATCTTATGAATTTCATTGGTAACATCATCTGGCTGATTTTCGGAGGACTCATTGTCGCGGTCGAATATTTTATATCCGGCTTGCTACTCTGTATCACGATCATTGGTATTCCTTTTGGAATTCAATGTTTTAAAATCGGCGTTTTTACGCTTTTCCCTTTTGGCCGGCAGGTGAGGGAGGTGCCAGGAGAAACCGGTTGTTTGTCAACGGTTTTTAATATCATCTGGATTTTTATGGGCGGCATCTGGATTGCCCTCACGCATCTTGTTTTCGGCATATTACTAGCCATAACCATCATTGGGCTTCCTTTTGCAAAACAACATTTTAAACTGATGAGCTTGTCTTTCGCACCCTTTGGCAAGGATATTTATTGATTCAGATCTGATGCGCATTTAAAATTCCGGGGAAATACAGCATTTGTATAACAGCTCTCAGAAAGGAAAAAGATTGATAGTTATGAAAGCAGTAGTGATTTCCCGCCCTGGCGGGCCCGAGGTATTGGAAATACAGGAAAGGCCGGTACCCGAAGCACAGGCAAATGAAGTGTTGATCAAAGTTTTTGCGGCCGGGGTTAACCGTCCGGATGTTTTTCAGCGCAAAGGAAATTATCCGCCACCGCCGGGCGCTTCACAGGATATTCCTGGACTTGAAGTAGCAGGGATTGTCGAAAGCTGTGGTGCTTCTGTAACGAATTTGAAGGCAGGTGATCACGTGTGCGCGCTGTTGGCAGGGGGAGGTTATGCGCAATATGCCGTCGTAAATGCGGGGCACTGTTTACCGATACCCGAAGGATTTGATTTTGTTCAGGCGGCTTCTTTGCCTGAAACTGTTTATACCGTTTGGCATAATGCTTTTCAAAAGGGAAATCTTCAAAAGGGAGAGCATTTTCTGGTTCATGGAGGCAGCAGCGGAATTGGTATAACAGCGATCCAACTCGCGAAAGCATTTGGAGCCAAGGTATTTGCCACAGCAGGATCGGCAGAAAAATGTGAGGTTTGCGAAACGCTTGGAGCTGATTTATGTATCAATTACAAAGAAAATAATTTTGAGAAAATCCTGAATGAACAAGGTGTTGACGTAATTCTGGATATGATTGGTGGCGATTATATCCCCAAAAATATCCGGTTGTTGAAGGTAGATGGCCGGCTTGTTTTCATTAATACCATGAAAGGGAGTAAGGTCAGGCAGGTGGCAGGCCAGCAGGCAGACGACGTTGATTTTGGGCTGATCATGAAAAACAGACTGACGTTAACGGGCAGTACGCTGCGAAACAGGGATATAACATTTAAGACTGCCTTAACAAAAGAGATTTTGGAAAATGTCTGGCCGTTACTGGAAAATGGTAAATTTAAACCTGTGATTTACAGAGAATTTTCATTGGAGGAAGCGACCAAAGCGCACCAGCTAATGGAAAGCAGTGATCATATTGGAAAGATTGTTCTTGCCAATTTCTGGTAAAATTAGCGAAAGCCTCTGCTGAATGTTTTAGAGATATACCATAACAAGGTTATAAAAATAAAAGTGTAAAAGTAAAAAGCTTTAAATTCCGGTGTGTCGATCAGAAGCAGGTGACTATTTCCAAATGCATGTATAAAAGTGGTAAAGAAAATGTTCCCGGTTAGGACGTAAATGAAGAAATAAACTGTTCCGTAAAAAAAAGCACTTAACAAAACGGCGGGCAGATACGTCCAGTCAGAATGGTCACGAAGCACGTAAACTGAAACATGGGAAAGACTGAAAATGACGGATGATAAAATCCCGAGCCCGATCAGCTGCTGTTTTGAAAATGATTTTTTTTCCGCATACCGGACAGGCAAAAACCGGAAAATGAATTCTTCGATCATTGCGTTTGGGAATGTATTTAAAAGAAATACCAAACTGTACCTTATGAGCCTGGACCGGTCTGGAAATTCAATAACAGTACCGAATGTCCGGTGTATCCAGATTTGTAAGAGCGTCCATACAATAAACCCCATAAAAATAGCAGATAATAATTTCCTGAAAGAGAATAAATCCCGGTACGATATATCTGATGTGAATGGGTTTAAAAGTCTGTAAACGATCAGACATTCAATCAGCATAATGAGAAGGCCCAGGGGAATTGCCTGTTGCCAGTTAATGAAAACTTTTTGAACCCAGTCTGTAATGAAAATCAAGCCAACGGTGTTACCAAATAGGCAGCAAATCAAAATTATTCTTATCAAATCTTTAAAACGCATAGGGGTATTTTGAGAGCTATTGATGGGAATATTGGCGTCCAGTTTTGTTTTGACAGGATAATCTTCGCAGTATTCAACGCGGGATTTTTCGCCTTCTTAAACATCAAAAAATAAGAACGGTATACCTTTTTCGTTTAAATTTAATGTAAATCATCGTGTTGATGTGCTAATTCAAAAAAAGATGGCGACAAAAATCAAAGAAATTACAGCAGCCAGTATAACGGAAATGTTTATTCATTACTGTCTGGAGAATAACGAAAAGCCTCAATCTGTTTATTTATTCTGTAAAAAAAACGGCATAGCCGAGAAAGAATTCTATAACTTTTTCTCATCGATTGATTCCATCGAAAAATCGGTTTTCGTTAATTTTCATAAAGTTACTGTGGATCTGATTACGAAGAGCGCGGATCTGGATGTGCTTGAATTCAGGGATAAGTTATTGACTTACTATTATACTTTTTTTGAAATTCTGACGGCCAACAGGAGTTATGTGGTTTTCGCTTTGAAAGGCGACCGCAACAAACTGAACGGCTTGTTGAAATTAAAAGAGTTAAGAACGCATTTCAAGCAATTTATTGGAGTCATCAGTCAGGGATATTTTAAAGTCAGGAGCGAACGCATTCAGAAAGTGCAGCAGGACAGCCTTGAAGAAGGCGCGTGGATTCAGCTTTTGGTGACACTGAAATTCTGGCTGGACGATGAATCTGTGGCTTTTGAAAAAACCGACCTTTTTATCGAAAAATCAATTCGTGCCACTTTTGACCTGATTGATACGACTCCGCTGGAAAGTGTCCTCGACTTTGGTAAATTTTTAATTAAAGAAAAATTGAGGTAGTTAATGGAAACAATAGACAGCATACCTACTTCGAAAATTCAGCGTGCATCCAGACTGATTACCACCGGTGTCAAAATCGGGGGAAATTATCTTAAATATTACGGCGAGAAAATTACAAATCCTGAATCTGCACGGGATAATCTGAATACGAATAACGCAGAGGACATTTACGACAGTTTGAAAAACCTGAAAGGCAGTGCGTTGAAACTTGCACAAATGCTGAGCATGGAGAAAAGCTTTATGCCGCAGGCTTATGTTGAAAAGTTTTCGTTGTCGCAGTTTTCTGTGCCGCCATTATCTGCACCTTTGGTGATCAAAACTTTCAGGAAGTATTTTGGCAAATCACCGCTTGATCTGTTCGATACCTTTAATCCGAATGCTATCAATGCTGCGAGTATCGGGCAGGTGCATAAGGCAACTTCCGGCGAGAAAGAACTGGCGGTAAAAATCCAGTATCCCGGCGTGGCAGAAAGCATTAAATCAGATCTGGCGCTGGTGAAACCGATTGCTATGAAAATGTTTAATATTCAAAGTAAGGATTCGGATCAATATTTCAAGGAGGTGGAAACCAAGCTTACGGAGGAAACCAACTACATTCTGGAAATTGCGCAAAGCAAGGAAATTGCCGGAGCTTGTGCGCATATCCCCAATCTGGTTTTTCCGAAATACTATGAAGAATTTTCTTGTGAACGTGTGATCACAATGGATTGGATGACGGGTATTCACTTATCTGAATTTGTCAAGACAAATCCTTCCCAGGAAGCTTCTGATAAAGTAGGGCAGGCGCTTTGGGATTTTTATATGTATCAGGTGCATCAGTTGAGGAAGGTTCATGCGGATCCGCATCCGGGCAACTTCCTGGTGGACAAGGATGAAAATCTGATTGCGATCGACTTTGGTTGTATGAAGGAAATACCTGAATCTTTTTATGTCCCTTATTTCGAACTGGCAGAAAGTAAGAATATCAATAATCCGCAGTTTTTCCGTGAAAGATTATTTGAGCTGGAAATATTAACGGACAAAGATACACCAGAAGAAGCAGCTTATTTTTCAAAACTTTTTTACGAGATTCTATCGTTATTAACCCAGCCGTTCCAGGCAGAAACTTTTGATTTTTCGGATGAAGCGTTTTTTGGAAAGCTTGTTGAGCTGGGAGAGAAGTATGCCAGCGACAAGCAGCTGAAAAAGATGAATGTCAACCGGGGTTCAAAACATTTTATTTATATCAACCGTACTTTTTTTGGATTGTTCAGCCTTTTGCATGAACTGAAAGCAAAAGTGAGCATTAACCAGTTCGTGACGTTATAAGGCTAGTTAATTGCGTGAAATTCTCAGGAATTTCACGCAATTTTTTTATAATTCTTTCTTCATACAAACACTGTTTTCCAGTCCATCATACTGACCATAATTGGCGGTGATTTTGTAGCCCAGTTTTTGATAAAGTCCTATCGCGTCGGGCTGGCCTTTGCCGGTTTCCAATACCGAAAAAGAATAACCAAGCTCTTTTGCCCAGGTTTCGAGCTCTTTTACAATCGAGGAGGCAATCCCGTTTCCCCGGAGATGATCCGTAACAAACATGCGTTTTATTTCAACCGTATTATCACTGAAAATTTTAATACAGCCGCAGGCTACCGGGGTTTCGCCTTCATAAGCCAGTACAACCGTTGGCAAATCAATAATCTTGTTGTGTTCAACATAATCCTCCTGTTTCGTTCCGTAGATTTTACATAACTCAACATCCAGAGCCGCGGTTAATATGTGAAAATCGGGATTGTCGCTATTGGTTCTTTTCAGGGTCAGCATTACTAAATGGGCTAATATGGAAATGTAATTTTATTTTTTTTGATCAGTTCTTTGGGTTTCCTACATCACAATGCCATTGCCGGATAATTTATCTAACTGAGCCAGATTATATAGAAAGCCATTTACTACGGCAAAATGGACTTCACCATTTTTTGTTAAAATAAATGTCGCCGTATCATCCAGTGTCGGTGAGGCAATGGGAAGATCCGTATTTTTTAATACATGCAGGGGCAAATCAGTTCCTGAAACACCGGGAGAAACGGAACCAGTACTTTCAAGTTTCACATAAGTATATCCCTCCCTAAGTAATGGCCATGGATCCAGATTTTCCAGTCCTGTTATTTCTTTATGCGCCAGCGTGAGCACTTTGCCCTTTTCAAGCTGATAACCGGTGGCATCAAACTCTTCGCTTCCGAAATAAATTGAAAGGTCGCCCAGTTCTTCTATGATACTGTGATAGAAAAAAGTCGTGGCATTATCCTGATTGACTTCATTTCTGTTAATTCCCAAATCTGCCTGATACGTTTTGCCGTCTTGATTTATCGTTACATTCCTGATTAGGAAATCATAAATGTACCGGCTGTTTTCAGGTAATGCATAATAATCGTCACGGGTCTCCTGTACGAATGAATTTTCTGCAATCGAATTAAAAGCGGTTAACATCGCCATGAAATTCAGCTTCCGGATATATTGTTTTTCAGGATCACCAACATATCCACCCGATTCTATCAGAATTAAAGTTGTTCCCCATTTTTGAATATTATCACCAAAAGCCCGGGGTTCGAAATCTTCATTCCAGCGTCCGATTTGGTCTGGGATATGTTTTTGCAGCATCCTGTTCATCCCCACAATAACCTGAATAGCCTTTTCCCGGACCGTATTCACATTTCTTTCCTGATCATAAGCAGTAGCCAAAAAAGACATTGTTGCCAGTTTCGATGTATTTCCAACAGAATAACGCGGATTTTTGTCATGCAGATTAAATCCGAATTCAGGTTGTAAAGTCTGCTGGAGTTCTTTTAAAATCCGGGATTCGGGTGCCTGGAGGTGTAAGGCATCCCGGTTAATATCGATGTTTTGTGCATTTCTTCTCTGAAACCGTTCGGCTCCGTCGGGGTTAAGCATGGGGACGAAATAAAGGGTCGTTTCGGAAAGAATGTGTTTTCTTTTCGCATCAAAATCGTCGCCCGTTGCTTCCAAAAAGTTGAGTATATCAAAACATGCCATGGTAGCCGTGGCTTCATCTCCATGCATCTGCGACCATAGTAAAATTTTACGCTTACCGGTGCCTGTTTTTAAATAATGAATAGGTCTTCCTTCATAAGACTCTCCGACTTTCACGATTTCGTATGCGGGGTTTTCTCTTCTTTTATCAATTAAAAGATTGACCGAATCCTGCTTGAAGCGGCGGTGAACCAATGATTCTTCCCGAAAAATGGGATACGCGTCAAATAAATTATTTTCGAAAGCAGTTTTTGAATTCATGAATCGGGACTGGGCAAACTTGTAAATTAAATTATATCAGGCAGTTGCTGCGTTTTTCAGGATTTAGAAACAAAAGTAAACACAATCTGTAAAACCGGATGTACAATTTCTTCCTGTTTTATAAGGAATATTTGCAAAAATTGTTCCAATCTCTAACAAAGTTTTCTTATATTTGCAGCATGTTAAGAGCTGAAACATATCATCATTTTCATCAAAACCATTTGGTTTCCGGGCGTCTTGGGTGATGTGTTTTTGCAAGTAGTGTTGTAATAAGGTTGAATACATAGTATCCCAGAAGCCCGATTCCATAAACGAATCGGGCTTTGTTTTTGTCTGAGATATCGTTTTGGCTTCATCCGATCCGTGTTTCAAATTCTAAAATTTAATAGTCTCCCGGCTAAAATCTTAACCCAAAAAGAATGAAAACTGTTATTATCAAATACAATGCGGGAAATGTGCAGTCGGTCATGTACGCGCTCGACCGAATTGGTATTGATTATTTATACACAGACGATGAAGCAGAAATACGTTCTGCTGATAAAGTTATTTTTCCGGGAGTGGGTGAAGCGAGTACGACCATGAGTTATCTGCGCGAAAAGGGGCTGGACAAAATTATTCCGTCACTGACACAGCCCGTGTTGGGAACCTGTGTAGGAATGCAGTTGATGTGCCGTTTTTCCGAAGAAAACAATACCACATGTATGGGTATTTTTGATGTGGATGTAAAGCGTTTTCCAGCGACGCCGGGAACCAAAGTGCCACACATGGGCTGGAATAATATTACAGATTATAAATCCCCGCTGACCAACGGCCTGGTTGATAACGCTTATGTTTATTTCGTTCACAGCTACGCCGCACCCGTTTGCGAATATACCGTAGCAACCTGTGACTACATCCAGCCTTTCAGCGCCATGCTGCATAAAGATAATTTTTACGCCGCCCAGTTTCACTGCGAAATCAGCGGCGACATAGGTCAGAAACTATTAGAAAATTTCCTGAAACTCTAAACCAGCCTGAAAGGCTTCCTATCTCACCCAGGCCACCGGCCCGGAGACGCATCACAATAAAAATATGATACAGATAATTCCAGCCATAGACATGATCGACGGAAAGTGTGTTCGTCTCACACAGGGAGATTATGGTAAAAAAACGATATACAACGAAAATCCGCTCGAAGTAGCACTGGAATTTCAGGATTCCGGATTAACCAGGCTCCATTTGGTTGACCTCGACGGAGCAAAAGCAAAAAAAGTCATCAACTGGAAAGTGTTGGAAAAAATTGCAACCCAAACTTCCCTTCACATCGATTTTGGTGGTGGCGTGCAGTCGGAAGAAGATATCCGTGTGGTATTTGAAAGCGGCGCAAAGCAAGTAACCGGTGGTAGTGTTGCTGTAAAACAACCGGCATTGTTTAAAAACTGGCTTGAAGTATACGGCGGAGAAAAGATCATTTTAGGTGCAGATGCCAAAAATGAAAAAGTAGCGGTAAGCGGCTGGGAAGAAGGTACTGAGCTGTGGGTCTATGATTTTGTAGAAGAATATGTGGACAAAGGTGTTAAATATACGATCAGCACCGACGTTGCCAAAGACGGACTTTTACAGGGGCCGTCTTTTGATCTTTATAAAAATTTGCAGGATAAGTGCCCTGATCTTAAAATCATTGCCAGCGGGGGAATCAGTAACCTGGGTGATGTGGAGAAATTGGAAGAAATGAATATTTATGGCGTTATCATTGGTAAGGCGATTTATGAAAACCGAATCAGTCTGGCCGATTTACAAAGATTTTTAGCTTAAAAATTATGCTGACAAAACGCATTATACCGTGTCTGGATGTAAAAGACGGGCGCACTGTAAAAGGAGTTAATTTTGTAAATCTTCGTGATGCCGGCGATGCCGTTGAACTGGGAGCGCTCTATGCCGCACAAGGTGCAGACGAACTGGTTTATCTGGATATCGCAGCCACAGTCGAAGGTCGTTCTACTTTTATTGATCTTGTCAGACGGGTAGCTCACACCATCAACATTCCTTTTACAGTCGGTGGTGGGATTTCTTCTATTGCGGATGTTTCTGCGTTGCTGCATGCGGGAGCGGATAAAGTTTCAATTAATTCGTCAGCAGTTCGGAACCCGGATCTGATAAATGAACTTGCGCTTGAATTTGGAAGCCAATGTATCGTTGTTGCTATCGATACAAGATATGTAGAAACCAGCGACGGCATTTTTGAACATATCGTTCATACCCACGGAGGCAGAAAACCAACAGAACTTCGTACAATTCCCTGGGCGAAAGAAGTGGAAGATCGCGGAGCAGGAGAGCTTTTGCTAACCTCAATGGATACGGATGGGACAAAAAACGGTTTTGCCCTGGAATTGACTTCGACGATTTCTGCCAATGCGAACATCCCGGTTATTGCATCAGGAGGAGCCGGAAATATGGAACATTTCTATGATGTGTTTACCGAAGGGAAAGCGGATGCAGGACTAGCCGCCAGTATTTTTCACTTTCGTGAAATAGATATTCCTGATTTGAAGCAATATTTACAAAATAAAGCGCTTCCGATGCGCATGACAAAATAAATTCACTGCCGTTTGTGACGGTCCAAATTTTACCTACAACCTAATACAATGAGTAACGAACTTTCAACCATAGATTTTACCAAATCGCCAGACGGACTTGTACCTGCGGTAATTCAGGACGCCAATACATCTGTTATTTTGATGCTCGGTTACATGAACCGTGAAGCGTTTGAAAAAACACAAGCCGAGGGCAAGGTTACATTTTTCAGCCGTAGCAAACAACGTCTCTGGACAAAAGGCGAAACATCCGATAATTTTCTGTTTGTTAAGGAAATTCTGGCTGACTGTGACGGTGATACGATTTTAATAAAGGCAGAGCCCGCAGGGCCAACTTGTCATACCGGGGATGATACCTGTTTTGGGGAAAAAAATAACCGCAATACACGGATCGGGGAAGCGGCGTTCCTGAATTATCTGCAAAAAGATATTATCCGTGACAGGAAATTAAACCCGACCGACGATTCTTACACCAGTAGTTTATTCAAAAGAGGCGTAAATAAAATTGCTCAGAAAGTAGGGGAAGAAGCAGTTGAAGTTGTTATTGAAGCAAAAGACAACGATGACGGCCTCTTTAAAGGAGAAGTGAGTGACTTGCTTTTTCATCTTCTGGTACTTTTGGAACAAAAAAACATTGACTTAGACGAGGTAATTAGCGTACTTCGTAGTCGTCACTCATAAAAACCAAAGCCATATGAATTTATTAATACGCCTTCTAATCAGTACATTGGCCATTGTTGTCGCTTCCAAAGTAGTTCCGGGAGTTTTTGTTGAAAGCTGGACTACCGCTGCTATCGTTGCCATTGTGCTGGGGATTCTCAATACTTTTCTCAAACCGGTCCTTCAGATACTTGCCTTGCCAATTACAATTGTGACGCTTGGGATATTCTATTTTGTGATCAACGTATTTATTATTTATCTGGCCACTTATCTTGTTGACGGGTTCGCTATCAGCGGATTTATCTCTGCCTTAATTTTTGGTTTTGTCGTTTCAGTAGTTTCTGCAATCCTTGGTATGTTTTTGGATTAGAGTTTTGTGTTAAAACATGTTCTAACTCAAAAATATGAATTGCAAACTACACGCCTATGTTTAGCCAACTCGAAGAAATAAAAGATACGCTGTTCAAATATTTCGAAACGCGTATTGATTTGTTTAAAATTGAGACAAGAGATAAAATCGAACGTACCGTCGTTATGGCAGTGTACGCTTTGCTGGTTCTCAGCGTTTCTCTGGTTGTACTCATCCTGATTGTCATTCTGTTAGGTACATTTTTAAATAAATGGCTGAAAAGTGATTATTTGGGGTACCTAATCCTTTTGGGTGTTTTTGTTTTAAAACTGATCCTGACCATTACTTTCAGAGAGCAGCTGGTTGGTTTTATTCGTAATATAATTGTTCGTTTTGTCCGTATAAAGGAGGATTAACTGAGAATGACAATTCAGAAAATATCTTTTTCGAAAGCGTTGTTATTTGTGTATATTAATGGTTACTCCCGGATATTACTTTAATGTTGAAATGATATGAGCAGTTCACCAATAGATTCATCGGTAAAGTTATCAAAGCCTTTTTCATCCGATACGGATGCAGAAAAGGAAGATTTGCTGAAGGAAGCAGACCAATATCGTGACAAGCTGGAGTCACAATGGGATGGTCTCAAAAGGGAGGCATCCAATTACGGAAAACAGGCATTAATCATAGGGGGCGTTGTTGCAACCACTTATCTGCTGATGGAAGCGGTGCTGCCGGAAGCCAAAAAAAAAGAAAAAATAATTATTGAGCCGGAAAAACCGGAGATAAAGCGAGCGGTTCCTGAAAAGAAAAGTAAATTTGCGGTTGGTGAAGTCGTACAAAGCTTAGTATGGACATTGGCTGTGGGATGGGCCCGCCAAAAGCTAAAGAATTTTATTGCAGATGATCAAGACGCGGATGAAAATATCGAATCATAAAATAGCAGACCTACTTACAGCCAGAAAAGAAGAAAAAAGAAAATCTTTTGCTGTTCTCCTGGATCCTGATAAAGTGGACTTTGACACTTTTCCTGATTTCCTGGAACGCGCAGCTGAAAATGATGTGGACTTTTTCTTTGTCGGTGGCAGCCTTATTACCAATTACGCCATTGATAAGCTGATAACGGCTATTAAATTACACACTAATATTCCAACGATACTTTTCCCGGGAAACGGTCTTCATATTGATCCGTCTGCGGATGCTATACTTTTTCTTTCCCTTATCTCAGGCAGAAACCCGGATTTCCTTATAGGACAGCATGTTATTGCTGCTCCTATGTTGAAAAAAAGTGGTCTTGAGGTGCTTCCAACGGGCTATATGCTTGTTGAAAGTGGAAAGTTAACAACAGTTTCCTATATCAGTAATACGACACCCCTTCCAAGCGACAAGCCTGGAATTGCAGCATGTACAGCAATGGCCGGTGAGTTATTGGGTTTAAAAAATATATTTCTGGATGCTGGCAGCGGAGCGCAGATTCCTGTTTCTCCGGAAATGATTGCAGCTGTTCGAGAGGCAGTGGACACGCCCATCATCGTGGGCGGAGGAATTGACTCAAGCGAGAAGGCGCTGCTTGCCTTACAGGCCGGCGCGGATGTTATCGTGGTTGGTAATGGAATAGAACAAAACCAGAATCTGCTTCCTGAGGTTGCGACGTCTGTAAAAATGTTTAACCTCCAATTGGAAAAGGTTTACTAGACTTACGGGATAATATATTGTACTAAAGAAAGGGGTTTCATTATTTTCTAAGGAAATTTTAAGTTCTTGGAAAAATACAATCCAAAATATTGGGATTATTGAAACATATCATACTATCTTTGTAGCGAACCTTAATTACACCCAAAGAATGAAAAAATTCGTAGCATTTGCGTTTGTTGCCGGAATGGTAGCTTTCGCTTCTTGTACAAGCAAGCCAAAAGAAGAAGCAGCTGATTCTACTGCTGTAACTGTTGAAACTCCTATCGTTGATACTGTAGCTGTTGATTCTGTTGCAACTGATTCTATCAAAGCTGATTCAGTGAAATAATCATTGAGCTCTTGTTGAAAATTATTGAAAAGCCTTATTTATAAGGCTTTTCTTTTTTTATTTAGGGTATGGAAAAGAAAATGTCGCTGGAAGATTACGTTCCACATCTTGCATACGCATATTGCGATCATCTGCATAAGACCTACAAATTTGATTTTTTCCTTTCCCGGCCACGTAATACCCGTTTAGGAGACTTTACCATAAAGCCGGGCTTTCCCCCGAAAATTACAGTTAACAGTAATCTTAATCCCTATAATTTCCTGATTACGTATCTGCATGAAGTTGCACATTGTGTGGTTTATACGCAGACAAAAGGAAGATTGAGAAAGCGTGTAGCACCTCACGGGGTCGAGTGGAAAAGGGAGTTCGGGATTTTACTTGTTCCTGTCATGACTGACCAGATTTTTCCCTCGGATATTCTCGAACCGCTTTTAAAATATGCCCGGGACCCCAAGGCTTCCACAAGCGGAGACCAGATTTTATATAATGCCATTAAGAAATACGACGATCAGGGAATAAATGCTAATAAAGTTGCCCTTGTCCATCTTAATGAAGGCACTCATTTCGTTTTTCATAACAGGCAGTTTGTAAGAGGCTCCCTGAGACGTACACGCGTACTTTGTACGGATAAAGCATCCCAACGTCGTTATACAATCCCTGCTCATGCCCTGGTCGAAGCGTGTTAAAAATGTAAGATTTTTATTTTGTTCAGTTGTTCACGGCTGGATTTTTTTTCTGCTATCGTTTCAGTCGTTGGGTCAGGGATCTTCTGTGCTATCAACGGGAAACTGGTATAAAATTGCTGTTACGGAAAGTGGGGTTCACAAGATAGATGCAGCTTTGCTCAAAACAATGGGCATTGATATCGCGGGAATTGCTCCACGGCAAATAAAAATTTATGGAAATGGCGGTGCAATGCTGCCTCAAAAAAGCGATACGAAACGAACCCGGGATCTTGCTCAAAACGCAATCCTTGTAAAAGGTGAGGAAGATGGCAGGTTCGATGGAACCGACGCGATTTATTTTTACGGCGAGGGGCCGCATCGTATTACTTATGATTCTTTAAAAGCAACCTTATTTCACCAGATCAATTATTATTCTGACACCAGCTATTATTTCCTTACGATAAGCAACGGCGACGGGCTCAGAATTGCCAATAAGGCCAGTTTAACGTTGACCAATGAAACAGTTGTTAATCAATATGATGATTACTGGTTTCATGAATCTGAATCGGTTAATTTATTAAGGTCCGGTCGGGAATGGTGGGGTGAATATATTGGTAATTCGGCCACGTTTTCCTTGCAGACAGATATTCCCGATGTGGTTCCTGCTTCTTCCATCTATTTTTTTACGTCCGCTATTGGATCTGCTCAAATTACGACAAAATTCAGATGGCAACTGAACGGGCAATTGGCAGGAGATACGGAAATACGGGCGGTAGGTTCAGGTCAATATGATTTGAAAGGCCAGAGATCGGAAACCAAATTCAATCTGACAGCCGGACAAGCCCCCCAATCTAATTTTACGGTTGGCGTTACATACGACAAGAATGGACAAAGTTCCGCTCAGGCTTATTTGAATTACATGGGTTTGCAAACACGGAGAATTCTACGGGCTTATGACAAGCAGCAGTTTTACCGCTTTGTTCCGGCAGCACAGGCTTCTGTAAGTTATCAGATACGAAATGTACCGACTGACTGGTTATGGTGGGATATTTCTGATCCTGTCGCCATCACGTCTTCTTCCTTGACGGATAATGGTAATTCATTGTTTTCATTTAAAAGCGATAACGGCAAAGTATTCAGGACTTATCTTGGTTTTAATCCTGCCCAGGCGATAAATCCTGTTTCCTGGCAGAAAATTTCCAATCAGGATTTAAGTGTTGCTGTTACGCCTGATTTACTCTTAATTACAGCAAAGGCCTACGAATCAGAGGCGCGAAGATTGGCTGATTTCCGGGCAGAACATGATCAGCTTGAAACATTGGTAGTAACCACCGATCAGATATACAATGAATTTTCAGGAGGGAAAGTAGACATTACGGCGATGCGGGATTTTACAAGGCAGCTTTATAAAAATGATCCTGCAAAACTGAAATATCTGCTTCTATTTGGAGATGCGGCCTATGATTATAAAAACTTACTTCAGAATCAGTCGTTAAGTCAGCGTGCCAACTGGGTGCCGGTTTATGAAAGCCGGGAATCACTTGATCCTATTTTTACGTATTCGTCGGACGATTATCTGGGGTTTCTGGAAGATGGGGAAGGAGATTGGGCAGAAAGCAATGCGGGCGATTACAGCGCTGAAATAGGCATTGGCAGACTTCCTGTCAAATCGCTTTCGGATGCAAAGATTATCGTTGATAAGCTTATTCATTATGCTTCTTCCGCAAAATCCCGCGGGCGTTGGCAAAATACCATTCATTTTGTAGCCGATGATGGCGATGGGATGATTCACCAGACTCATGCGGATGAGTTAGCAACTTTGGCACAAACAGATTTTTTGACCAGTCGCATATTTTTGGACGCTTATCCACAAACGACTACAAGTCTCGGTCAAAAAGTACCGGCTGTAAACGCGGCAATAAAAAAGAGTATTAATGACGGAACGCTCATTCTGAATTATACCGGCCACGGTGGCACTGAGGGATGGGCTGAGGAACAGGTGCTTACGCTAGCCGAAATGCAAACGACGCGAGGATACAATAACCTGCCTTTGCTGCTGACTGCAACCTGTGATTTTGGAAGATATGACGATCCTGGTCTGGTGTCTGGTGCGGAATTGATGGTGTTGAGTCCTCGCGGTGCTGCCATAGGCTCTGTAAGTACAACCCGCCCCGTTTATTCCAGTACAAATTTTACCATTAATAAAGCATTCTACGACGCTTTGATTAAAGTTGGGCCTGATGGCAGGCTTGGAGATATTTTCAGGTTGACCAAAAATAATAGTCTTGCTGGTCGCTCAAACCGCAATTTTACTTTGCTTGGAGATCCATCAATGAAACTTGCCAGAGCTGAGAAAAAAATCCGGTGGACGACAGGTCCGGATACCCTAAGGGCTTTACAAAAAGTTAAATTAAGCGGAGAAATCAGTACGAATAATAATGTAGACAAAACTTTTCAGGGAACGGCTCAGATAACCATTTATGATAAACCTGTTACATTCCGGACGTTGGGTAATGAGGGTGAACCCCAAAGTTACAGCGAGTTCAGAAATAAACTTTACGATGGTATCGCGCAGATCCGGGATGGAAAGTTTATTTGCGAATTTGTAATGCCTAAGGATATCGATTACCGCATCGGAACGGGAAGGGTGAATATTTATGCTTTAAGTGAAGACAGCCTATCCGATGCCTCCGGCCAGCTGGACGCCACGATTGGTGGGAGTGCTGCGCCTACGGAGGATACAACCCCGCCCAAAGTAAGTGCCTATCTTAATTCCAGTGATTTCAGAGAAGGCGATGTCGTTCAGGGGAATTCTGTTTTATTTCTCAATTTAAGTGACGAAAATGGAATCAATGTGTCAAAATCAGGAATTGGGCATGATATAACCCTGACCTTGAATGATACGCTAACTTTGGTTTTAAATGATTACTATACTGCCGGAACCGATTATAGAAAAGGAGTGGTCCGGTACCCGTTTGATAACTTGCCAGCCGGTAACTATGTAGCTCGCATTAAAGTGTGGGATACGTATACTAACTCTTCAGAAATATCGTTCCGATTTCAAGTAGATTTACCAACTGGAATAAAGCTGACTGGTTTAACTGTTTTTCCTAATCCTTTCGATCAGGATCTTTCGTTTGAATTAAATCATAACAGAGCTGACGACGATGTGGAAATTGTTTTTAGTATATTGCTCAGCTCCGGTCAGAAACTGGGTTCTTTTCAAAGGCAATACTATAATAGTGACGCAATTATCAAAGAAACAATTCCATCTTTACATTTAGGCGGATTCACTTCCGGTATGAATTCATGCGTGTATATAATGCAAATCCGGTCATTAAAGGACAATTCTGTTGACAAGCGTGCTGGTAAACTTCTGCGTTTGCGTTAGCGAATAATAAATCTTGTAATTTTATTATAGTATTAAATATCTTTCATTGTATTTTTGACCCTTTAAAGAAGTCGATTAACACCACTTCCTATCGCAAATCCAATAAATATGAGACTATTTTTTGTAAGTGTATCTTCATTATTACTTTTGTCAGCTACTAGTTTACTAGCTCAGGTCGACACCACACGCAGAATACCAAGTTCACCTCTATCTTTCTTAACTTTTGCACCTGACGCACGCAGTGCAGGTATGGGTGAAGCTGGTGTTGCTTTGAGCCCGGATGCCAATTCTACGTATTGGAACGCGGCCAAACTTCCTTACAACGAAAAGGACTTTGGAATTTCGGCATCTTATACTCCCTGGTTACGTAACCTGGTTGACGATATGTGGTTGGGTTACCTTACAGCGTATAAGAAAATAGGTAAAGGCCAGGCCGTTGCGGCATCTGTCAATTTCTTCAACAACGGAGAGCTTGATTTACGCGATGGACAAGGTACGCACACAGGGTTTTTCAGCTCACGCGAGTTCTCTTTCAGCGGGACTTATTCGCAGCAGCTTGGTAAAAACTTCTCGATGGGTTTGACACTTAAATACATTTCTTCAAACCTTGCCGGAGATGCTGTTGTAAAAGGATCATCTGTTAAACCAGCACGTACCGTTGCGGGTGATATCAGTGCATTTTATAGAAAACAAATTAAAAACGAAGATACAGGAAGCGAGCTTACCTGGTCACTTGGGGCTGTTTTGTCTAACCTGGGAGGTAAAGTAAACTACGGAGCAGGAACCGATACAGAAAGTTTTATTCCTACAAACCTTAAATTGGGTGGTGGGCTTTCGTTTACAGCCGATGGAAGAAACCGTTTTAATTTTATCGTTGATGCAAGCAAGCTGATGGTACCAACACCAGGTGCAACGGCTGCGGCTAATACAAAAATTAACGGATATGGATCATTGAAAGGCGCTTTTGGTTCTTTCTCGGATGCGCCTGACGGATTTAAAGAAGAAGTTCAGGAAATTGCTCTCGCTGTGGGTGCAGAATATTGGTATAACGATATCTTCGCACTTCGTGGTGGTTATTTTGGAGAAAATAAAAACAAAGGTGACCGCCGGTTTTTTACAGCAGGTGTAGGTGCGAAATTTCTTGACCGTTACAATGTCGACTTCGCCTATATGTTCCCAACAACACAGGGTAGCCCATTGGCACAAACTTTGCGTATCACGCTTGGTTTGAGTTTGAACAAATCAGAAAAACTGGATGTTAGTGACACGGATAACTAATCATCTTTATTAATATAATTTAATGAAAAGCGAATGATGTTTCTACAAACATCATTCGCTTTTTTATCAATATAACGACATGATATTAGATCGCACGGAAGCACCAGCTTATAAGGTTATCAATACAATTAATTTACCGGAGCCTAAATCTTACACACTTGATAATGGAATTCCGCTTCATGTGATCAATATTGGTGAACAGCCAATCGTACGGTTTGAATGTATTTTTGAATCAGGTAACTGGCAGGAAAAATCTGTGGGTGCTTCTTTCTTTGCCGTGAAAATGCTCCCGGAAGGAACAAAATCATTCACCTCCTCTGAAATAAGTGAAGCATTTGACAAAATTGGGGCTTTTATTGATATGTCACATTCGTCTGACCGTTCCACGGTGGTCGTTTATTGTCTATCAAGATTTTTGCCGGAAGTACTTACTTTGATTCATGAACTGATCGAAGAGCCGACTTTTCCCGAAAAGGAACTAGATGAACTTCGAAACATTACGCTCCAAAATCTACGTATAAACAAAGAGAAGACGGCTTACCTCGCCACAACTGAATTCCGGAGGCAGTTATTTGGCAGCGATCATCCATACGGACAGAGCCAGGATGAAAATAATATTCAGGACTTGCCAGTTGCGGATATTCGTGACCATTTTGACCAGCATATCAAAAAGGGCAAACGTACAATCCTGCTTGCTGGCCAGGTCGGTGAAGCGGATGTAAAAGTAATAAACGAATATTTTGGTCAGAGTGATTATAACGTTGATCTTTCAGAAATAACCCATGAGGTAAATACAGATTACAAAGGAAAAGAAGTGCTTGTTGAAAAGTCGGACAGCGTGCAGTCTACTATCCGGATGGGGCGTAGATTATTTACAAGACAGCATCCGGATTATTTCAAAATGCTTGTGACCAATGAGATTCTGGGTGGTTATTTTGGCTCGCGCCTGATGAAGAACATTCGTGAAGAAAAGGGATTGACTTATGGCATATCATCCCATGTTGCCACCCTTGGCCGGGAAGGTTATTTCATGATCGGCACGGATGTGAAAAAAGAATTTACACAACAGACAATCGATGAAATAAAAAAGGAAATTTACCGGCTACAAACCGAGCTGGTAGAGGACTCTGAGCTTCAGACGGTTAAGAATTTCATGGCCGGCGAGTTTGCCGGGTCATTGAATACAGCTTTTGAAGTCGCAGACAGACAAAAGATACTATTGCTGGATAAATTGCCGTCTGACTTTTTCAGCCACTACATTAACCAGATTCATGCTACCACAGCCGAGGATATTCAACTGATGGCTTCTACGTATCTGAAACCGGAAGAAATGATCGAAGTAGTGGTGGGAGGGAAATAATTGTTAATGATTAAGGGTTAATTATAGCTTAGCACGCGCCAGCCCATTAACCCTTAATTCATTAAACATTAACTCTTATTAAGGGCTTCTTTATAGGCTTTCAGGCAGCGTTCACGCGCAAATTTGTGATCAACGATGGGTGCCGGATAATCCAGGCTATTAAGCTCAGGAACCCATTTTTTTATATAAACGCCTTTTGAATCGAATTTTTCTGCCTGGGCAGTTGGATTGAAAATCCTGAAATAAGGCGCCGCATCGGTACCTGATCCTGCTGCCCACTGCCATCCGCCATTATTTGCTGCCATGTCATAATCCAGTAATTTCTCAGCAAAATAGGCCTCTCCCCAGCGCCAGTCTATCAGAAGATGTTTGGAAAGAAAACTTGCCGTAACCATTCTCACCCGGTTATGCATGAAGCCGGTTTCGTTTAGTTCATGCATACCTGCATCTACGAGAGGATATCCGGTTTTTCCCTGACACCATAATTCAAATTCTTTCTCATTATTCCGCCAGCGGATATTGTCATATTCGGCACGGAAAGCTTTGCCTTGCCCTATGTGCGGAAAATTCCAAAGAATCTGATGGTAGAAATCACGCCAGATCAATTCGTTAAGCCAGGTATCACTTTTTTCCAAGGCTTCACGCGCCACCTTCCGGATACTGACCGTTCCGAAACGAAGATGAATGCCAATATGAGAAGTACCGTGAATTGCGGGATAATTACGGTTTTCCTGATAATTTTCAATCAGATCTGATGGTACTTCGTCAGAGGGGAAATCCGTTTTCGTTTCAATAAATCCGATTTCTTTGTAAGAGAGAAGATCTTGGGTTTTGATTTTCAAAAAATGCGAGAAGTACTTTTCGTTCGGATAAGATGACAGGTAGAAATCGTTCAGTTTGGCTTTCCACGCCTTACTGTATGGGGTAAAAACAGTATATACAGAATTTTGCCCCGTTAAAACTTCCTGTTTTTCAAAAATCACCTGATCCTTATAAGTCTTAAAACTAACATTGTGCTGCTTTAAAAAATCAAAAATTTCCTGATCGCGATCTTTTGCATACGGCTCATAATCGTGATTTGTGAATACTTCCACCACATCGTAATCTTGGATCAGCTCTTTCCAGATGTCGATTGGAGAGCCGTAGCGTACTTCAATATCTGAACCCAGTTTTTGAAGTTTTTGTTTTAAACAGGAGATCGCCTGGTAAATAAACGTAACACGTTTATCCTCTTTATTCTCCAACTGATCCAGAATGGTCTTGTCAAAAATAAAAAGAGGAAGAACAGGAAAGCCTGATTGCAGCGCATGATATAGCCCTGCATTATCATCGAGCCGAAGATCTCTTCTGAACCAAAAAAACGCTATTTTTTCTTTCTTCATAAACGGGTAAAAAAGCTAAGCACGTAATCTGATTATAAAGGTTTTGTTGCTGAAATTACATACATCATCGCACCACCCGCCGAATGATATTTATTGGCATCGATGTTACGCAGCATACGTTCGCCAAGATGTGAATATTTTCTTTTATATTTTTCAAAAAAGTCCAGATTCTCCTGTCCCATTGCTTTGAAATAATCGTAATCTGAAAATTCTTCATTACTCCACGTATTCCCGTTTTGCCATTGTCGCATGGTGGCAATTTGTTCATCCGTAGTGTAAGGCGGATACATCGCAATGGCTTTGTCGGAAAGCCGCACTTCCACCTGATTAAATCCTGCCTGAACCAAAAATCCTGGAACAAGGTCACCCAGCGAATTATCGCCCAGACCTAATTTCTTTTTTCCTTTCTCAAAAAGCAAAGCATATTTTACATGATCCAAGACTTCATCAATCGGGTCATTCATGGAAACAGAGCTTTGCGTCAGACTTTGCACCAGATTATTTGGTTCCACACAAAGAATCGTACCACCCGGTTTTAAAACCCTTTTCATTTCATCAATGACTACTTTGGGATGCTGAACATGGATTAGTAATGTTTGACAAGTAACAATATCAAACGATTCATCCTCATAAGGAAGCTCATGCGCATCTCCTTTTTTTAACTCAAATTCGACGCCTTTTGACTCGAAATAAGCATTAAGTTCTTTTTCACCTTTTGCCCATTTTTTGTCATTATCCACACCGCAAATTTTTGCTGGTGCGCCCAGATAATCGACCAGTAACCGGCTCCAATGACACTGTCCGCAGCCAACGTCGAGTAAGTTGAAATGTGTATGAAGCTGTAATCGCTTTGCCAGCAAATTCAGAAATCCTTCATTCCACCAAAAATCACGGTATTCGCCAAAAAAATCTTCAGAATGCCCTTTACGCTTTATATTTTTAGTTCTCATAGTATATTTACGGGCCGGAGAATACAAACTAGCAATCTATAACCTGATATAAAACAACAGGATAACTGTAAGTATAATTCGTGCCGGGTTAGTATATCTTGTTTGTCCCTGATCTTTAATCTGTTACATCATTTTTATTTAATCAATTACGTATGAAATTGTACCTTGGTATAGTACTCGCCTTTTTTTGCACGGTCGCTTTTGCACAAAAAGACCCTTCCAAACAAGAATGGAAACAGCTTTTTAACGGAAAAAATCTGGATGGATGGGATATTAAGATCAGAGGAAATGATTTAAATGACAATTTTGGAAATACTTTTCGGGTTGAAGATGGAAAAATGGTCGTCCGTTATGACCAGTACGACGATTTTAAACAAAAGTATGGACATATCTTTTATAAAGAAGATTTTTCTTACTACCGGGTTGCTGTAGAATATCGTTTTGTGGGGGAGCAGGCGCCGAAGGGAGAAGGCTGGGCATGGAGAAATAGTGGTATCATGGTGCAGGGACAACCGGCCAGCACCATGGGAAAAGACCAGGATTTCCCGATTTCTATCGAAGTGCAATTGCTTGGCGGTGACGGTAAAAAGCGGACTACCTGTAATTTGTGTACGCCCGGTACTAACGTCGTTATGGACGGAAAACTCGTTACGCAGCATTGTGTAAACTCTACATCAAAAACGTACAATGGCGATCAGTGGGTAAGGGCTGAGGTTCTGGTTTTGGGTGATTCGCTGATACAGCATTTTGCAAACGGAGAAAAAGTGCTGGAATATAATAAACCGCAAATGGGAGGCGGAAACGTCAGTGGAAATGATGCTTCTTTGCTGATCAATGGAAAATTGCTGGACCATGGCTCCATTTCTCTGCAAAGTGAAAGTCATCCGGTGGAATTTAGAAAAGTTGAAATTCTGAATCTTAAAGGCTGTACAGATCCCAAAGCTTTAAATTATAAATCTTATTACGTAAAATCGGATAATTCGGCTTGTACGTATAAAAAGAGCAAATAGTATTTTATTTCTTCATAAACAGAAGAGGCGTCCCAATGAGACGCCTCTTCTGTTTATGAAGATTTTGAAACTACAAGCGGACAATTTCAGCTCCGATTGCATTCAAACGGGTATCGATATTTTGATAACCACGATCAATCTGTTCAATATTGTCAATGATACTCACACCTTTGGCAGACATTGCGGCGATAAGCAGCGCCACACCGGCACGGATATCAGGCGATGTCATGCGAATTCCCCGAAGCTGCGTTTCACGGTTATGTCCGATAACTGTTGCACGATGCGGGTCGCAAAGTATAATCTGAGCACCCATCTCGATCAGTTTATCGACAAAGAATAAGCGGCTTTCAAACATTTTCTGGTGAATCAAAACCGTTCCCTGTGCCTGGGTAGCTGTTACCAAAACAATACTCAATAAGTCAGGTGTGAAACCAGGCCATGGAGCATCGGCAACGGAAAGTGTAGAGCCGTCCAGATAATTTTCCATGCGGTACTTTTCCTGAGCAGGAATAAAAATATCATCACCACGGAATTCCATCTGGATACCCAGTTTCTGGAATACTTCCGGGATAACCCCCAATTGAGGGATCTGGCAATTTTTAATCGTAATTTCTGATTGCGTCATAGCCGCCAGTCCGATAAAACTGCCGATTTCAATCATATCAGGCAACATGGTATGCTCCGTGCCAGTCAATTCACTTACACCTTCGATTGTCAGAAGATTTGAAGAAATACCCGAAATCTTTGCGCCCATCCGATTCAGCATTTTACAAAGCTGCTGTAAATAAGGCTCGCAGGCAGCGTTATAAAGCGTCGTGGTTCCTTCTGCCATTACGGCGGCCATTAAAATATTGGCAGTTCCGGTAACCGAAGCTTCATCCAAAAGCATGTAAGCACCTTTCAGATTTTTGGCATCTACGCGGTAAAATCCACCATCTTCGCCATCATAACTGAATTCTGCACCCAGTTTTTCGAAACCGATAAAATGCGTGTCAAGACGTCTTCTTCCAATTTTATCTCCACCGGGACGTGGAATTCTTCCTTTACGGAAACGTGCCAGCATAGGCCCCAGCAACATCACAGAGCCACGAAGAGCAGCAGCTTTTTGACGGAAAGAATCCGATTCAAGATAATCCAGATTGATGTCATTCGCTTCAAATCGAACAGACGATTCACTAAGCCTGGTTTTACGAACGCCCAGATCGCCCAAAAGATCGATAAGCTGATTGACGTCGCGAATGTTGGGAATGTTATGTATAGTGACCGGCTCTTTGGTAAGAAGTACGGCGCAGATAATTTGTAATGCTTCGTTTTTGGCACCTTGAGGTACTATTTCACCTTTCAGGCGTCTGTCTCCTGTTATTTTAAATGAAGCCATATGTAGTTGCAGGCGGTAGTATGGAAGTTAAACCGGTTGAGAAAATAGCCGGATATTATATTCCAGGCTTTTTGCGATTATTGTTATTATTACGATTGTTGTTACTGTTGTTATTATTATTTCTGCCCGCAAATTTGTTGTTATTGTTATTAGGCCTGTTCCGGTTGTTATTATTCTGATTATTTGGCCCCTGACGATCCTGACTTGGCTGTGCTTTAAAGCCTCCGGAATGATTGCCGCGGTTACGATCCTGATTGCTGTTCCGATCTTTTGGAGCTGCATCTACCGGTCCGTTTTTACGGATATAGTCAATTTCCTCTTTCAGCTGGCCTTTTGTTAAAAGTTCAAGCTGTCCGATTAGCACATGATCTTCCGGGTTATCCTTGTTCCATGTATTAAAGAATGAACGCATCAGTCTGAAAACATAAGATACAAAAGCCAGGCGATCTTCCTCATTTTCGGTCTGAATCGCTTTTTGGAGCAAAAGATCAATATTCCTTCCATAATGGCGATACATCAGATTGTGCTGATTGTAACCAACGGTCAAAGGTTTTTTACCAAGAGATTCCGGTGATGGTGGCGGATATGGGCTGTCCACATCCAGTTTAAATCCTGACATGATATAAAGATCATCCCAGAGCTTATTTGTATAATCCTGATTATCCCTCATGTTAGGATGGATCTGACGCATGAGTTCAATCAATATGTGCGCGTAGAGATTGCGTTTAGCCTTATCCTCCATCTTTACGATGTGGTCGGCAAGTTTTTGTACGTTGCTACCGTATTCTTTCAAGAGCTTCGAAGATTTTTAGAAGACAAAAATAAGAAGTTTTTATGGAAATTAAAGGTCGGTTTAAATAGAAGTCGGCATTGAAAATTCAGAAATGACCAAATATCGGAACAAAACATAGGGGATAGATGGATTTTAGCTGTCAAATACAAAACAGGATTTGCCGCTAAGCGATGATGACAATCTCAGGTTCAACCGCTTTGTCAATAGGCGCTGATAAAAACGTGAAGGTGTACAACTAAATTTGGATAAAGCTTGTCTTGATAAAATAGTACTTATTAGCCCTCATAAATGATGATGAAATTGAAGCTTTATTGTTACGTCATGGTTTGTTTGTTTCTTCTGGAAGGTTGCGAAAATTGTTCCGATACGGCAGACGAAAGAGTCACCAGTTTTATTGATATGGAGTTTGTCGATAATAATGGTGATAATCTGATTGATGCTGTTAAGGGACCTTATCATCCGGATTCCATCAAAGCTTTTACAGAAAATAACGACAGTTTTTCTTTTAAAAAATGGACAGATCCGGTTTTGAAACATGTTCAGCTGGAACTCCTGCCACCATTTAATGACACGGGTGAAACAGTAGTATACCTTTATCTGAACCACTTGGATACCGATACACTGGTAATTAATTATTCGCATCATAAAAATAAATGCAGCGACTATTACGAGTATACCAACTACCGGTTTAACGGTAAGGAGGTTAAAATTAATTACATGGAACATTCGGTTTTGAAGTTGCTCAAAAAGAGAAAATAAATTCGGGAAATGGTAATGATTTTAAGAGTTTGCCTTTAAAATTTTGACTGGGAGCGATATCCATCCAGGAAAATACAACAAGTAACAGCAGCAGGTAGCGTACAGTTCTTGAAAATTTTTGGACGGGAATGTACATCATGAAACCCGATATAAGCAGAAAACTGAAAGGAGCAAGAAGGCGATAACCGGGTTCATCAAACTGACTGAAAATCCGGATAATAAAAAGAAAGATCAGATATGCCAGTGAGGTTATCCCAAAATGCAGCGTTTCAGAAGAGGGCTTTTTGTCAAATACTTTTTTGCTGGTTAATTGTTTAAATAGGGCTGTCAAAATGATGATCTGAATGAATAGCGCGCAATAGCATAAGATATCGGGCGATTGAAAATCCATATCCCGCAGCAAAAATATTTCATTTAATATGCCTTTTGAAAACAGGAAGAAATTCTGAGTGAATACGATGTTTCCCTCAAACCGGTTTTCTCCAAAATAACTTTGACTTTGATACTTACTCCATTGAAAATATCCCACTAAGTATACAATCCAGCCGAAAGTAAGGAGCGTGAGATACAGCGCTGTGCTCTTTTCTTTTTTTAATAATTTGTAAAATGCATACAAAAGCGACAATGGAATAATAAATAAACCAGCGTAGCGGATACTGATCAGCGTTATGCCAAGAATGAAAAGATAACTTGTTTTTGAAACTGAGCAATGACTGATTCTGCCGGATTGATAAAAATGATAAGTCCAGCTAAACAGCACAATCAGAAATAAGGGTTCAGACCAGGTATGCGCCCATAATTTTAAAAACGGACCGAGCATTAAGATGCAACCCAGGATGACAGCCTTCTTTTTACCAAACCAACGATTCAGGCAAATGAGCCAGACGCCTGATGCTAAAATATTGACTAGCTTCGAAGCGATTAAAACACTGGTTTGGGTCAGTAACGAAACAATCGAAATCGTGACCGGATAACCGATTGGGAAAGTACTGTTCCATTTATAACTATTATTTTCCAGGATAGTATATCCTTTTCCTGCTGAAATATTTTCTGCGGATTCCAGATAATAGCGGGAATCTGTTGTGGTATAATGATTTGGGTTGAGCGCGGTTAATAGTAAAATCAGGCTGGTGTGAAAAAGCCAAACCCAAACCAGGTCAGGAACAGATATTTTTAATCTTGGCAGCATTTTAACGCATCCAGATTAATTTTCCAGTTAACCCATCCCTGGCTTCGGCATTGGTCGTGCTGAATTTTTGATCGGGTTCAATCCGGTAAATATAAATGCCAACGGGAATTTCCTTTGGATACCAAAGGTGTTCGTTCGCGCCTAAATGAGGCGGCAATTCTTTTTTGTAAATATTTCTTCCCTGATTATCGAAAATAGAAACGGTCCATTTTCCTGGTAAGATCAATCCTGAAATGAACATGTGGAAACGAAAATAATCATCGGATGGATTGGGCGAAACACCGGCTGCTGATATCTCTGCGGGTTCGAGATCATTACTTTCAGGGATGAGAAATGTTGTCTGGAAAAAATTATTCTCCTTGTTTTCTTCTTTTACTAAATGATCAGGATCAATTGCAAAATTCCACGTTCCCGTTCCTGCTTTTGCCATGCGATTAGGCAAAGTGAAAGAAATAGTATCTTTCGTCGGGCTGGCTATACGCGTGATCTTGTAATCGGACAACTGATTAGCATTATTGGTTCTGCGAATACCTATTTCATAGTTTTCTTTCCTGAATTTGCCGTTGTTTTGTACTCCTATTTTAATATGGATCGAATCGCTGGCCGTTGTTAAAGCTCTTCCTGTCGGATCTGAGAATTGCAGAATCGTGTTGCTCCACGCATAATCCGGCAGTTTGGCGGGAAAGATCCGGATTGCAGGATCACCAAGTAAATTCATTTGCTGGGCCGTGATTCCATCCGAAAGCGTTGGATACCTAAGCATATTTCGTCGGATTGCCTCCTGCTGAATAACCCCGAAAGGTTCGCTGGTGAAAAGGCTGTCGGCCATAACCTCATAAAAAGCATTGGAATAATGTTTCAGTGCAGAAGTTACGCCGTTATGGGTATGGGCCAGAAATAAAATGGCGCCTTTGCCGGGTGCTAAGATCCAGTCATTGCTAAGCGCAGACGCACTGTAAAAGATATTTCCCGACGCGCAGCCGTTAATAAAAACAGCTGGATAAAAGGAAGTGTTTTTGTGATTCTCCGCCTTGCCAATATCAAGATCCGTGGCATTCAGGCTGGAATGTCCGAACAAGGTTAATAAGGATACGCCTTTATTGATAATGGTATCAATCGGGAAGTGTTCGGTCAGCTCATCTGTTTTTTTGGAAATTGTTTGTACAGTCGCTCCCAGTGATCCGGAAATTCTTTTTTCAAAGGATTTGACATATTCCAGGAAAACTTCGCGCTCAGCCGCTGTATGCCCGCCACTCAGGTGCAGCATATTTTTACGCCATGCTGCTGCGTCAGGCTGAGATTCAAAAGTTTTAACTTTTTGTAAATAGTTGGAAACATTTTGTGCGTTCGCTGCATTAACCCTTCCTATCGGAACAAGCGGTACAAAAGTTGAAGAATCTTCCAGTCCCATCGTCAGTGCCATGTCGGATCCTGGCCAACCGGCATTCGGGATCATATCATTTTGCCTGGCTTTCGCCTGATGTCTCGCAGTTTGCGGGTCTATGGACGTTCCCAGCAATAGCACAAATCGTAAAGAAGCATTTTTATGCAGATAAGAGATTGCATTTCTTATACCTAACGGACCGGGTTCTCCATAATTAAACTGGTCGAAAATTTCTTCACTGTTCAGAATTATCGGTGTGAAACTGCCTCCTTTTTCGCCTGAGCGATAATCAGCATATTCCTGAACGGGATCTTTGCCGCCGTTAACAGCATTGCGGACCAGCGGGTGGCTGATAATTAAGTAATCAGATTTTGCATTTATTGTCCTGAATTTAACTAATCGGGGTTTTGTAATTTTCAGTGGTTCTTTGAAGGCGATCATGCGTTTTGCGCTATGCAAGGGCAACAGGGAATCCTGAATGATTACTTTCCTGATGTTTGATGGATTGGAAGTATCATAGAATTGCCAGCTTTTTGCATTTTTAATAACCACTGTTTTTTCTGAAAGATTATTGGGGAAGTTAAATACTTTTTGCCCGTTATTTTCAGCGACGGATATTTGGCGGGGATAGAGCCATTTTACGTAGGAGACTGAAACAGCGCCAGAATTGTTAACAGGGGAGATCGTTATGATAACTTTCCCGTCTGTCGAAATATCAGCCGGGTTCAGATGAGTTTTGAAGGAAACAGCATTGTAATTTTCTGTAAATAAAGTGTCGAGGGTTCTGTGTCCAGCTTTAATGATAACCTGATGTTTTACTGCGGAACGTCCGGTTATCAGTATTTCCACTTCCGCCTGATCGAATTTCTCTGCGATGTAATTTTCGGGACTCAGTATTAAAGTTTCGAATTGATTGTTAAGTATTGATTTTCCTGTCCAGCCTTCACCCACATCATACGTAGTAAGTGCCGTGCCGTTGTCATAATTATTTCCCATCGGATACAGATTTCCTGCAGGATAGTCACTATGGGAAATCTGTAAAACTTCCTGGAAATGATAGTTGATAATTTCTTTTGCGGGAGCTGAATTCGTTACTGCAATACGTTTCCCTTGGATACTATCTTTATTGTAAGTCAAAAAATAAGAAGCGGTGTCGGAGTATAGACTATAATTGGCATGAGGCATTGCCTTTGGTGTCACGTAAAGAGAGGAGTCCGGAGCGCCATCATTTTTTTCTCCGTAAAAAGAAACATATCCTTTATTGCCAAATTTTTCATTTACGGGACTTGTTTCAATAGCCACTTCCAATCCTCTTCGGAATAATTGTAAAGAAGAAGCGGCAACCGAGTCTGCCGGAAATCCGGCTTCGCGAAGTTCTGCTGCTGTTATGGTATAAAAGCCGGTTTCAATAACCGGAATTCGCAGATAAACTTGTGACGTGTTTAACCATTCATTGCCATACTTTTTTTGCGCGATTGAAAAAGTAGTGGACAACAGAAAGAGCAGGATGCTTCCAAAATAACGTGTGTGTGTTTTATCCATTTTTCTAAAAGAAAATCGGATGAAGCGCGCCTTTTTAGTCTTTCAATGTTTCCTTTCTGGTGTAAAGATTCATGGAAAATGCATATTGGTGGCGTGCATCCGTGTCATGATATTCGGAAGATATCAGCTCCCATTCATCCCAGTCGACGTTTGGGAAAAAAGCATCTCCTTCAATGGTTGCATGAACGATTGTGAGATAAAGTTTTTCTACCAAAGGCAGAGCTTGTTCAAAAACAGAAGCGCCTCCTAACACAAATACTTCGTTTTCATCTTTAAGTAACGCAATACCCGCATTTAAATCTTCAGCCTGTTCTGTATCAGCATCCTTTCCCAGATTCGGGTTCCTGCTCAACACCACATTCCGATACGTAGAATGTAGTGCATCGGGCGCTTCGAAACTTTTTCTGCCAGTTAAAAATGCTTTTCCATCTGTGACTTTCCGGAAATGCTGCCATTCATCAGGAAGGTGCCAGGGCAGCCGGTTATCCTGGCCGATGACATGGTTATCGCTCATAGCGGCGATGATATAAAGGTGCGGTTGCGTAGCCAAAGGGACGTAATTTTAAATGTAAAGTTTTTCAAAATACAACCAAAAAAACTGAACCAAAAATACAAGGTCGTTTTTTTGCCGGTCAAACTACTATTTCACCACTTATCAAATGCGTAAAAATATTTTTACATAGTACCTTGCATAGCAAAGTACCTGTGCATACCTTTGTTTACATAGAAGGTGCAAATCCTGTCTGTTAGCCATGAAATACATTTCATTAAGTAAAACATGAAACCGATATGAATATCGAAAATGCCCAAGTGCAGATGCGGAAAGGAATTTTGGAATTCTGTATCCTGCACATCATATCCCGGGGAGAAGTGTATGCCTCGGATATGTTGGATGAATTAACTTCCGCCCGGATGATGGTGGTGGAGGGAACGCTTTATCCGCTTTTGACGCGACTAAAAAATTCAGGCTGGCTGGATTACAAGTGGGTTGAGTCATCTTCGGGCCCACCGAGGAAATACTATGTTTTGACAGAAGAAGGGAAGATGTTTCTCGATGCGATGCAGACAACGTGGTTTGAACTTGCCGATTCGGTAAAGACAGTCATTCATCGTACCGAAGAACTGAGCAAGAACGATACGTCAAAATCTTCCTAATCTAACTGATCATTTAAAGACCTTCGATTATTTCAATCATGAAAAAGACAATCAGTATTAATATAGGCGGTGTCATCTTCCACATTGAGGAAGACGGATACGAAAAGCTGAAAAGCTATCTTAATTCCATACAGAAATACTTTTCTTCCTTCGCAGACAGCAAAGAGATTCTTTCGGATATTGAGGGCAGGATCGCTGAGCGGTTTTGGAATAAACAAAAAGCAGAAAACAAACAGGTTATTTCGCTTTCTGATGTGGACGAACTGATTTCGGCTATGGGTACAGTAGCTGATTTTGAAGCTATTGAGCAATCAGAGGATATTTTTGCAGATCCGCTGGAAACAGCGCCTTTGAAAAGCCAGGCTCCAAAAGAAGAAACTTATGCTGCAACAGGTGCGCCAAAGACAGAAGGCAATACGACATCAGCTGCACCTAAGAAATTATACAGAGATCTTCGCAGAAAACTGGCAGGTGGTGTTGCAGCCGGTTTGGGGCATTATTTTACCATCGATCCGCTTTGGGTCAGGTTGCTGTTTTTACTTGCCGTTATTGGATTACCAGCCGGTTCAGGTATGCTGGATCTTAACCTTGAAGATGAATTAGGGCCTTTGTCAGGATTTATGGTGGTGGTGTATATCGCTATGTGGATCGCATTTCCCGGCTCAACGACTTTGGAAGAAGATACAAAAATCAAGAAATTTTATCGTAATCCTGATCGCAAAGTTGTAGGTGGTGTTGCTTCCGGTGTTGCCTCTTACTTCGGCGTGGATCTTGGCGTTGTTCGTTTCTTATGGGTGCTTTCTATTTTCCTTTTTGGTACGGGTGTCATTCTGTATATTATTCTTTGGGTTATCGCTCCGGCAGCGAATACGCTGACCGAAAAAATGGAAATGCAGGGAGAGCCGATCACACTTTCCAACATTGAATCGAACATTAAACAGAGCCTTAACCTTTCAGATAAAGAAGGAGAAGAAAACCCGGTTACCAGAATTTTACTATTCCCTTTTCGTGCCATCGCTTTAATTATCGGGGCTTTGGGGAAGTTGCTGAAAGGTCTTGGTCCCGTGCTTAGGATCATGATCGGCGTGTTTTTGGTTGGGATGTCCGTTATTGCCTTATTCAGTTTGGTTGTTGGCGGATCGGCCGTGTTAGGGATTACGAGTATTGATACCTTTGATGGTATGCCTTTACCCTTTCGCATTTTAAAAGAAATTCCTGAGAGTCTGATTTTATCTGGTGTGCTGGTATCCGCGATTCCGTTTATTACCTTTCTTTTATTAGGGTTAACCCTTTTATCAAATAAGAAAATTGTAGGCGGAACGGTTTGGTTAACACTGCTGGGACTTTGGATTGTAGGCATCGTTGTGGCAACGGTACAGGGTGTTGCTTATCAGCGGAATTTTGCAAAACGAGGTGAGTATACACAATCTGCTTCTTACGCAATTCCTGCGGGAACGCTTGTATTGGATGAAAGTGATTCCGACGAAGATGAAACGATTGATATCGATATCAGATTGGCGGGTTATAATGCTACGGACAGTTTGAAGCTGGATAAAAAAATGGTTTCACGTGGGCGTACAAAAGAAATTGCCAGGAAACTTGCTTCGGAACTGTATTACGAACCGACTATTAAGGATTCTGTGATCACTTTTCATGAAGGTCCTGCATTCAAGCAAGACGGGCCTTTCCGGGATCAGCAAATTGATTTGACATTGAATATTCCTTTCGACAGGCAGTTTATTATTACGCGAAATTTATGGTTCTCAATTTCGCACTGGTATGGGAGTAATCATCATCTGGACTCGTATGATTTGAATGATGACGATGTAAACTGGGAAAATCTACGCTGGACGATCAAACGTGATTCTGGTTTGGTTTGTATCAATTTGCCGGAAAAATACATCCGTTCAAACAATGATGATGACAATAACAGCAATGGTTCGTATGCTTATGACGACGAGAGCAGTGATCTCGATATGGGCGAGCGTGGTACTTATATCAAACAATTCCCGGTAAAAGATTTCAAGAAAATCGATATAGGCGGTGCTTATTCGGTTATTGTAAAACAAGGTGCCGAGTTTAATGTATCTGCGGATGGCGAAGAAAAAGACGTTGACGATTTGAAAATTTACGAAGAAGGCGGTGTTTTGAAAATAAAACGAACTTCTCCTTTTAATCTTTTCAATAACGATTGGAAACGAATTGGATTTATTGTGACCATGCCAACGATTGAAAGTGTTTCGTTATCAGGCGCAAATAAAACTAGAATAATAGGATTTAAAGGACTTCAAAAACTGGATGTCGATGTTTCCGGTGCCTCTAAAACAGAAATTGATGTGGAGACAAATGAGTTGACCGTTGGGCTTTCAGGCGCATCCAAAGCCACTTTGAAAGGTTCTGCAAAATCCGTTGACGCTGATTTGTCAGGAGCTTGTAAGCTGGATGGTGTTGGTATGAATATTCAAAATGTTGATATCCATGCGTCCGGCGCTTCAAAGGCTGATTTCGGGCGGGTATCCAATATCAAAAAGGATTTAAGCGGAGCTAGTAAAGTGGATGTGCAGGAATAAAATAATGTAAAAGCAGGATGCAACCTATGAAAAGGATTTCGCATCATTCATTCACATTAACCAAAACCTAAAGAAACGAAGGCCATGAAAAAATTATTTTTATTTGGAATAGCGTGTTTACTTTCTCTGACAATCACTTTTGCCCAGGAAAGCCGGACTTTTAATCTTTCCGGCTTTGATAAGCTGGCGATGGGGAGTGCTTTTAAAATTGATGTCAAACAAGGGAAACAATTCAGCGTAACTGCTTCGGGGCAAAGCGATGATGTAAAAGACCTGGAAGCGAAAGTAGTTTCGGGAATTCTGAAAATCGGATATCGCGGGAATAACTGGAATAAAAATCGTAAAACGGTTAATATCAACATCACCATGCCAACGCTGGAAGCTGTTGATTTTTCGGGTGCTTCGAAAGCACAGGTTGGTAGTTTTCCGGGATCAAAAACAATGGCGATAGAAGTTTCCGGAGCATCTCAGGTGAATATGAATTTTTCAGCACCCAAAGTTTCATTTGAATTATCAGGCGCCTCATCTTTAACAGTTGTTGGGCAGTGTGATATTTTGAATGGGGAAGTATCGGGTGCGTCTTCTTTCAAAGGGGAAGCATTTCCTGCGAAAGAGGTAAATATTGATGCGTCGGGAGCCAGCAGCGCTTATGTGGTTGCCAACGCTACTATCCATGCTGACGCAAGCGGTGCCAGCAGAATCCGTTACGGAGGAAGCGTTAAAGATATTCATTCCAATTCTTCGGGAGCCAGTTCGGTGAAGCGGGATTGAAAAAAATAATAAACAGGAAGTAAACAGAATAAGCCGGCCTTGTCCGGCTTATTCTGTTTTACAGGCTGAATGAAATTTCGGGAGCAGCAAATTGATAGGAATATATTTATGGACATGCTTAACTTAGCGGACTGATTTAAAATATTTACGGAAATTGTCAGCGTGCTTGTAGCCCGCGAGGTTTTATATCCAGGCATTTTACAGTTTTAACTTTGATGATGAGTTATTTATATTCCATGAAACGCGTACTGATAGGTTTGATTTTTCTTTCCCTGTTTTTTACCACACCGGTAAAATCACAATCCAGCAAGCGTTATATGCCTCCATTCGGTGTTTTTAGTGTAACGGGCGGTGCTGGAATTGCGTATTACATGGGTGATTTGCGTACGGGAAGGATTAACAGGCATTTAGGATTAGGGCCTTCTATTTCTGTCGGAGCTATGTATCGGTTAACCGAGCATTTCAGTGCCCGGGGGGAACTGAGGTTTTATCAGGTTTCAGCTGACCAGAAATATACGCCCAACTATCAGCAAAATCTTTCTTTCAAAACCAGCAATCCTGATCTGAACATCGGGATTCAGGCAGATTTGTTTGAATACAACCGGCATGCGAAAATTAATCCTTATCTGGTTGGAGGAATAGGTGTGACGTACATGACGCCGACAGCCGAAATTGATGGCAGAAGAGGAAGCCTGGCTCCTTTGCGTACCGAAGGTGTAAAATACAACCGGTTACCGCTGGTGTTTATGGCCGGAGCCGGGATTTCAATACGGGTTGCAGACCGTTGGAGTGCCGGAATGGAGCTGTGTAATAATTTTGTAAATTCGGATTATCTGGATGATGTAAGTACCGTTTATCCGGATCCTGCAACTTTGTCGAGCGATATAGCACGTCGGCTTTCTGATCGCTCCTCAGAAATTGGTGCACCAAAACAGGAACCCGGATGGCATCGGGGCAGGCCCAATCGTAAGGATATGTATTTGTTTTTACAACTTCGCGCCAATTATCTGATCGGAACAAAAAAAGAGGCGCACGAACGTAGGAACGTACGTACGCCCCGACTTAAATAAAATATATTTTTGAAAATCAATCGAATGTTAAAGGCAAAAACCCCTCAGCAATCGGAAGTAACCATGACTGAAATGGTGCTTCCCAATGATACCAATACGCTCAACAATCTGATGGGTGGGCGCTTGCTTCACTGGATGGACATTTGTGCCGCTATTTCAGCCCAAAAACATTCAAACCGAATTGTGGTAACGGCCTCGGTGGATAATGTTTCCTTCACAGAACCGATTCGCCTTGGAAATATCGTGACGATGCACGCCAGGGTTACCCGCGCTTTTAATTCTTCCATGGAAGTTTTTCTGGAAGTTTGGGCAGAGGATATCCCGGCCGGACTGCGCGTGAGCACCAACCGTGCCTTTTATACTTTTGTGGCCGTGGATCAAAATGGCCGGCCGATAGAAGTGCCGCCTCTTCTGCCCGAGTCGAAAGAAGACGAGGAATTGTTCGTCAGTGCATTGCGCAGGCGGCAGTTAAGACTGGTTTTAGCGGGAAGAATGAAGCCAACCGATGCCACAGAATTAAAAGCATTGTTTGAAATACAAGAAGTAAAACCATAAGCCATCTTTTTTTGGTATTTTTGCGAATATAAAGCAACCGGCAATTGTAAATAAAAAGTCTCGTTTCGGGTCTTTGGTTTACTAAGGGCTTAAAACAGAATTATTTTCATTCGCTCTCATTCATTTATTATAATATGGCAAAAGAGATTATTTTTTCGGAGAAAGCTCCGGCTCCAATCGGCCCGTATAGCCAGGCTGTAAAAGTTAATAACACATTATATGTTTCAGGACAAATTGCTTTTGAAGCTTCCCAGTCGGGCAATATAAAAGTCGAAGCAGGAAAGGTGATGGAAAATATCGGGCACATTCTTAAAGCAGCCGGATTTGGCTTTGAGAATGTTGTAAAGTCCAATATCTTCCTGAAAGATATGAACGACTTTGCTGTTGTTAATGAAGTTTACGGACAATTTTTTACCACTGAGCCACCAGCAAGGGAAACAGTGCAGGTAGCACGTTTGCCAAAAGACGTGAATGTGGAAATCTCGGTGATTGCAGTGGAATTGTAAGTCAGGGAATTGTCAGGAAGAAGTTAGGGATTGTTAACAACAAATGGCAATTGCCTGACAAGAAATGACTTCCCTCTGACTGATCTTTCGTGACGAATATATATTTAAAGTTGAAATAATGACCAAGTTACCAGTTCGGGTGAGATTCGCCCCAAGCCCAACAGGACCACTCCATGCAGGAGGTGTTCGTACGGCGTTATATAATTATCTTTTTGCCCGCCAGCAAGGTGGACAGATGTTATTGCGTATTGAAGATACAGATCAAAACCGCTATGTTCCAGGAGCGGAAGCATATATTTTAGAAGCACTGGCATGGCTTGGAATTGAGATTGATGAAGGTCCTCAAAACGGAGGCCCGCATGCGCCATACCGCCAGTCGGAAAGGAAAGAAATGTATCGTGAATATGCCGAGAAGCTGATTGCTGATGGCAAAGCTTATTATGCATTTGATACAGCCGAAGAACTTGACGCCATGCGCAAACGTCTGGAAGAAGCAAAGGTTGCTGCTATTCAGTATAATGCAATTACGCGTTTGGAAATGAAAAATTCTTTAACGCTGTCGCCCGAAGAAACAAAAGCCCGTCTGGAAAGCGGAGAGGCTTACGTGATCCGGATGAAGATTATGCCAAAGGAAGATATTCGCTTTAATGACTTGATCCGTGGCTGGGTGGTTGTGCATTCTTCGCAGATCGACGATAAGGTTTTGTTGAAATCAGATGGTATGCCTACTTACCATTTGGCGAATATTGTGGATGATCATTTAATGGGAATAACCCATGTTATCCGTGGAGAAGAATGGCTTCCATCGGCTCCTTTGCATGTTTTGCTGTACAGATATTTGGGTTGGGAAAGCACCATGCCGCAGTTCGCGCATTTACCGTTATTGCTAAAGCCGGATGGAAATGGCAAACTTTCAAAACGAGATGCAGATCTTGGCGGTTTTCCTATTTTCCCATTGCAATGGACAGACCCAGTAACGGGAGATATCGCGCGTGGTTTCCGTGAAGAAGGTTATTCACCGGAAGCAACTGCAAACTTTCTTGCTTTGCTTGGATGGAATGCAGGAACAGAACAGGAAGTTTTCAGTATGGATGAACTGATCAAATCATTTAGTTTTGATCGTGTTCACAAAGCAGGAGCGCGCTTTGATATTCAAAAAGCGAACTGGTTTAATCAGCAATATCTGAAACAGCAGGACGACGCTTCTATTATTGAGGCCATCAAACCGCTTTATGCCGCGAAAAATGTCACCGTGAATGATGATCAGCTGGTGCAAATCGTTCATTTGTTAAAGGATCGTGTTCATTTTACGAAAGAGATCGTTGCTGAATCGTTGTTTCTTTTCAGTGCACCTGAAGTTTATGATCAGGATGTGGCTTTGAAAAAATGGAATGAGGAAGCGGTGAATGCCATTTCAGGCTTCAAAGATGCACTGGAAAGTTATGAAGGAGATTTTACAGCTGAAAACATTAAGCATGCCCTTGCTGATAAGATGGAATCTCTTGGCATTAAGATGGGCAAGATCATGCAGGCATTACGTCTGGCGGTGACGGGAGCAGGTGCCGGCCCGGATTTGATGGTGATTATGGAAATATTAGGAAAACAGCAGGTAATTGGCCGGTTGACTTTGGCATTGGACCGTTTGCCTGCCCAAATTCGCCTGGCATAACCGTCAAATAACCGTTCGATCAATTTGCTTTGTCAATGGATGTACGGTAATATAATTTCGTATCAGTAATTTATTTACCAGATCTGGATTCAAGCAGCTTCTGTGTGATTCCCGGTCGATTGTCTGTAAAAACTATGGCTAAGAAAAAACAACCCGATGCCGCCAAACCTGCAAACGAAAAACCTCGTGTGCACAAAGATCTTGACGGTTTTGACATTCAGATCAATTCATTTGGCGAAATAACGACCAGTTTTGACATGGATCGTATCAACCAGTTTTTGAACAAAAATGTGGACGATAAGAAACTTCGTGACCGGGAGGATATTCCGGGAAGAAAAACTAAAAAATCAAAAGCCAAAAAGACCGAAGAAGAAGAGGAGGAAGAAGAAGAATAGAGAGGTATTCGTTTTATAGTTTTAAGCGTGCTGCGTTAATTTACTAACAAACAATATAAACTTCATACGCTAAATGATCTCACACGAAATCGATTATAAGATTATCGGCGACGATATTCAAATCGTGGAAATAGAACTCGATCCTAATGAAACGGTGATCGCTGAGGCTGGTGCAATGCTTTTTATGGAAGATGGTATTCAGTTTGAAACCAAAATGGGTGACGGATCTGAGGCAAACCAGAGTATTATGGGGAAAATTTTTCAGGCAGGTACACGCGTGCTTACCGGAGAATCTCTTTTCATGACACATTTTACAAACCGAGGTGTGGGTAAGAAAAAGGTTGCTTTTTCTGCACCTTATCCCGGAACGGTTATGCCGATTGATCTTTCTAAAATTTATGGAAACGAACTGATCGTTCAAAAGGACGGATTTCTTTGCGCTGCACTTGGTACCAGCATGAAAATCCACTTTAATCAGCGTTTTGGATCAGGACTCTTTGGTGGTGAAGGTTTTATACTTCAAAAACTGAAAGGCGACGGTATGGCTTTCGTTCATGCGGGCGGTGTTGTGATCGAGCGTCAGCTCAATAATGAAATGCTGCGCATCGATACCGGTTGTGTGGTTGCTTTTGAACAATCTTTAAGTTTTGATATTCAACGTTCCGGTGGATTGAAATCGATGGTTTTCGGTGGCGAAGGTATGTTTTTGGCAACGTTGCGAGGAACGGGCCGTGTCTGGATACAGTCCATGCCAATCTCAAAACTGATCCAGAGGCTGTCACTCGGTGGAGGAAATGCGAAGAAGGAAAGCGGTTCTGTGATCGGAGGATTGGGGAATTTGTTTGAAAGTTAAAAAAATAAGATTACATATTCAGGAAGGCAAGTGCTTCGGCATTTGCCTTTTTTGTTTTTTTAATAATCGTTAAAAATTATCAAAAAAGCCAGCTCCGGGTTTAATACCGGAACTGGCTTTTCAACATTTTAATAACGGAATATTGAATTAATATCCAGGGTTCTGAGGTTTCAGATTAGGGTTATTCAACATTTCCTGAATACCCAAGGGGAACAACAAATGTTTTTCTTCCAGTTTGAATTTACCATTGTTCAGGTGGCCTACAAAATTGTCAAATCCTTTTGTTTTGTCATTGAAAACCTTGCGCAATCTCACCATATCAAACCAGGTAATTGCTTCGAAAGAGAATTCATACCAGCGCTCTCTCCACACCGCTTCACGGAAGGAAGCTTGTGTAAATGTTGCCAGGGCCGGCACTGGCAGTGTAGATCTGTCTCTTACTTTTTTGTACGCATCATAAGCAGCCTGGGTAGGAGCACCCAATTCGTTTTGCGCTTCTGCAAAAATCAATAACACTTCTGCATATCTGATCAAAGGTACGTTCAGGTTATTTTTTTGCGTTCCGGCCTGGCCTGAGGTGCCGTTAGCCGTTCTGTTAAAATGCTTGAAAACATAAGCTCTCCCCAACTGGAATGGAGCTCCGTTGCCATTTGTAAAATAGCTTGTGTAATAATATCCCTCCTGGTTTTTAGCACGAAGATCACCTGCCTCATACGAATTGTAAAAATCAGTAGTTGGAATTGTACTTCCCGTACCCGCAGACCCTGAGTAAGTCACAGGCTGGAAGTTTGGATAGTAATCTCCAAGTGGGTTACCGGCTACGGTAGAGTTGTACTGAATCTGAAAAATGTGTTCCACCGTATTTTTCAAACTTTCCTGATGTACTTCGTTATACGTTTTAAACAGGTTTATAATGGCCGGGTTATTATTAGCATAGGTAATTACTTCGAACGCCTTATCAGCAGCCAATTTGTAATGCGAAGCTCCTTTGCTCAAAGGAAATCCTGCCATTGTCAGGTACACTTTTGACAATAAGGATTTCGCAGCCATTTGAGTTATTCGCCCGGAGCTACTGGTTACTGGAAGTCCCGCTCCTTCTGCGGCTACTAAATCTTCTACAATAAGCTTATAAACATTTTCCTGTGTTGCACGTGATGGCTGAAAATCTTCAGAATCTGCTGTTTGCGGCTTTGTAATTAAAGGAACATCACCCCAAAGTCGTACAGCATTGAAGTATGACCACGCTCTGAGAAATTTAGCCTCACCCAGGATTCTGTTTTTCTGTGCATCATCCATCACGATAGGTGGTACTTTTTCCAGGCATAAATTGGCATTAGCAATTATTTTATAAAGGCCGCTATACCAGTTATTTATGTGAGCCGTATTTCCATCGTATGACAAAGAATAAAGGTTATTTAAATCTGAATTCTGAGCGGTTTCAGTTGTTGCAATGCCTGTCGGAGCTTCCAATAACTGCCAGTTGGCGGAAAAAATACCAGCACCTTCACCATAAAAACGGAGTCCGGCATAGGTTGCGTTTATAGCTGCTTCTGCGTGATCCGGTAATGTGTAAAAGCTTTCAGGTGTAAGGTTTGACGGATCTTCTTCATCAAGAAAGTCAGAGCAACCGGTTGGTCCAAAAAGAACGGCGCTGAAAAGAAACAGCTTGCCAAGATTTTTTAAATTATATAATTTCATTATGATTCTCTTTTAGTAAATGAGTAAAAACCGTTTCTTAGAAAGCTAACTGAATACCTCCTGTATAAGTAGTCGGTTTTGGATAACCGTGCCACAGAACACCTTGTGAGAAAACGTTACTGCCTGCATCTCCGTTGGTTGGTGTTTGTTCAGGATCGCCATGTGGATACTTGGTAATCAGGAATAGGTTTTGAGCAGATACATAAATACGCAGTTTGCTTAATTTCAATTTGCTAAGCAGTTCGGAAGGGAAAGAGTATCCAAGCATCAGGTTTCTTCCACGAATAAAAGAACCGTCGAAAATCCAGTGAGAATCCACGTTGGTTACGTAACCAGCTCTTGTTTCTCTGATTTGTGCAACCGGTGTATTCTGGTTTTCAGGAGTCCATGCGTTCAATACCGTTTTGTAGCTGTTTGCAATAGCCTGACGGTCTTCACTTGGGTGCAGCGTTTCATCCAATACGTCGTTTCCATAAGTAAACTGTAAATCGATCAGGAAGTCGAAGTTTTTGTAGCGTATTGTGTTCGTAAGTGACCCCCAGCCTTTTGGACTACCATTTCCAATAATACTGCGATCTGCATCAGTAATAGCGCCATCGCCATTCAGGTCTTTGTATTTGATGTCACCTGGCAAAAGTGTCAGGTTGTTACGATAGCTTTTGAACTTGGCAGCTTCATCTCTTTCTGCCTCGCTCCATGTGCCCAGACGTGTCAGACCCCAGAATGAGCCTACTGCTTCCCCGATTCTGATTACGCCGGTTTGGTTAGTAAAACCAGGGCTACCAATTCCAAAGATATCAGCTGGTGTTGCCAGAGACAATACCTTATTTCTGTTCATAGAGATATTGAAGTTGGAAGTCCAAGTGAAATCTCCTCTTTCAATATTGGTTGTGTTAAGTGAAATTTCAATCCCTTTGTTCTGCATAGAACCAACGTTCTTTCTGATAACCGCATAACCACTTGAACGAGGTACCGGAGCATCCAGAAGCATATCCGTGGTTTTTCTGTAATAGTAATCAGCTTCAAGAGAAATTCTGCCTTTCAGGAAACTGATTTCAACGCCTACATCGCTTTGTGCCGTTTTTTCCCAGCGTAAATCACGGTTTGGCAGACGGCTAAGCCCTGTTCCTCCAACTCTTCCGTCATTGAATATCGCGGAATATTTAGAGTCAAGTAATGACAAAGATGAATACGGGGGAATTTCAGAGTTTCCAGTCATACCGAAACTGGTACGGAATTTAAGATTAGAAATCACTTCGTTGTTTTTCAGGAATGCCTCATCTGAGACTTTCCACGCAAAGGCTGCCGACGGGAAGAATGCGTATTTGTGATTATCCCCAAATTTGGAGGAACCATCAACACGACCTGTTACCGTGAAAAGGTATTTATCCAGCAAGCTGTAATTCATACGACCGAAATACGAGTTAAATGCAAATCTCGATGCACCTGATGTAACTTGTGGGTTTTGAGCACCTGCACCAAGGTTGTTATAGCTAAAAAAGTCGGTAGCGAAATTCTGTGAGGATGCACCTGTGTTTGTGATATTCGTTTCCTGCCATGAAATCCCCAAAAGTGCATTTAAAGAATGGATGCCCCAGGTTTTGTTATAAGTCAGGTAGTTTTCGAATGACCAGAATGTTTCTTTTTTGTTGCTTTTTCTGGCTTCACCAAACTGATCACGGGAAAGTGTGCGATCCTGATAGTAGTTGTTTTCCTGGCTCACTACATTCACACCTAGTACAGAGCGCATTTCAAGCCCTTTGGCAAGAGAGATATTAGAGTATAAACTTCCCAGCGTAGTTTGTGTATTCAGGATATAACGACGCCCGTTAAGTCTGTGAACAGAACTTGAAGAGCCTTCTGCCTGAGGATAATCTCTGTTGTCTGCATAAACTCCATTGGAATATTTAACAGGCAGGAACGGAAAATCTTCCACGATCTGGCGAGGAACTGCATCGTTGATATCAACAAGGTTTTCTCCCTGATTATTATAACTTAGAGTAGCACCAATTTTCAACCATTTTTTTACCTGATCATCAATGCTAAAACGGGTTGCATATCTTTTCAGATAGGATGTTTTCAGTAAACCTAAATCATCACGATAGTTAAGTGATAAAGAATAGGTTGTGCGCTCATTTCCACCGCTGAAACCCAGCTGATGGTTTTGAGAAATTTTATTCTGGCTTGATTCTTTAAACCAGTCTGTATCGTAAAGCGGGTTAAGATTCGCATCAAACACACCAGGGAATTTTGCACTGTATTCTTTTCTGCGCGCGATAGGATCCAATTTCAAATAGTCCCCTCTTTTCCATCCTTCCGGATCAAACTTTTCAATGTTTTTGTAAGCAAGCTCTTCTGTTGCAAGATATTCTTTTGCATTTAAAACTTTCGGTCTTTTGGGGCCAATCGTCGGGATGCTCAAATCAACATTATAAGTAACAATACCTTGTCCTGCTTTTCCTTTTTTAGTTGTTACAAGAATAACGCCATTTGCTCCTCTTGCACCATAGATCGCCGTTGAAGAAGCGTCTTTCAATACCTCAACTGAAACAATATCATTTGGGTTAATATAATCGATCGCTGAGCTGTATTGATCCTGAGTTCCTTGAGGAAGCATTACACCATCCACTACATACAATGGGTTGTTGGATGAGTTGATAGAACTGAATCCACGGATACGAATGTTTGTTCTACCACCGGGACGTCCGGAGTTGGTGTTAACCTGTACACCCGGAAGTTTACCGGCAAGTGCCTGATTTAATGAAGGCGCTCCACGCTCTTTTAGCTGATCCTCCTTGATGGATCCAACAGCACCCGTCAAATCCGATTTTCTGGCTGTACCATAACCGATAACAACGACTTCGCTCAGCGCTTTTGTATCTGATTCGATGGCCACATCAAGTGTCGACCGGTTGCCTACAGGCAATTCCTGACTTACATAACCTACAAAACTGAACACGAGAACGGCACCGCTTTCAGGTACAGAAAGGGAATAACTCCCGGTTCCGTCTGTGGTTGTACCCACGCTTGTACCTTTTATAACCACGTTCACGCCAGGCAGGCCTTCTCCTTTTTCTTTGTCCGTTACTTTTCCTTTTATGGTACGGTCAACGGTTCTTGCAGCCAGGGCATTGATATTGATTTTTTCTGACAAAACGGTGTTCATGCCCACTTTGTTTCCCTGATACAGGACAACCTGGTTTTCCATCACTTTGTACAGAATGCCATAAGGTGCCAGCATTTCGTCCAACACTTCCGACAGTGCCTTTGCTTTGGCATTAATCGTAACTTTCATATCACTTTTTACTACTTTGCTGCTGAAGATAAACCGCACCTTGGTAGTCGTTTCCAGTTGCAACAATGCGCTTTTAAGTGTCGCATCTCTTAACGCCAGTTCTGTTTTCTGGCTAAGTAAAGTTTGTTCGTAACTGTTATTGGCATAGGTTCCAAAGGAACACAGCAGCGCAAGAAGCAGTGCAGTGGTTTTTTGCATTACTCCTTTCAGAGTGATGCACATTCTGGTATTGGTCCTTTTCATACGGTTGGTTGCTTTAATTATGAAAATGTTATTAATCGGTCTGTTGCGCATTCAGAAACAATGATTTAGGGCGAAAATCTGTTGCTCGCAGGAGATGATAAATCCGGTAAGAGTTTTGTTCATAGATTAGGTTTAGAGATTGATATTAATTATCGGTAAGATTTTTATTCGCATCCTCCGCCGGAAAGGCGAATGGTTCCGTTGTTGATTGTATAAGTTGCTCCGATAGACTGGCACAAAATATCCATGATCACCGGCAGTCGCAGATTGGTGAAATCTGCGCGTAAAAAGCAGTTCTTGATTGCGTCGTTTTCAAATTCCACCTGAACGGCGAACATCTCTTCAAGGCTGTTGGTCACATCGTTAACTGATGCCCAGTCGAAATTAATGGTAACAGGTTCCCATATCTGGAAAGGTGCGGCAGCCGGACGTTTGAATTCATTCAGTTTTCCGGAAAGGCAGTCAAACTGGACTTGCTGTTTCGCTTTGATTATTTTTTTTCCTTCTGGTCCGCTCACCGCGACCGTTCCGCTTACTACGGAAACTTCAAATTGCTTGCTGTCTTTTCGTGCCTGTACGTTAAAGCTTGTTCCCAAAACTTCGGTAGTCATTTTGCCGGTTCGGATTATAAATGGTTTTCCAGTGTTTCGGACCACATCGAAAAACGCTTCCCCTTCCAGGCGTATTTCTCTAACTTTTTTTCCGTAAGCATCGGAATAAGAGATGCTGGATCCCGGGTTCAGCCAGACTTTGCTGCTGTCGGGCAATTGTTGAAGTGCGATTTGGCTGGTTTTATTGATAAGGTATTTAACAGGATTCGCTTTTTTTGCCAGTTGTTCGTAACGTGTCAAAGATGAACCGGAACGAAAAAGAAAAGAAACCCCGAGCGCTATGACGATGGAAGCAGCCAGATACAAGTGCCATTGTTTGCGCAAATGCACCATACGTGCAGGCTTGCGATCACTGCTCTGTAATTTTATTTGAGAGTGGATTTTTTCAAAAATTGACTTTGCATATGTCTCACTTTTTGATTCAGGAAATATTTTTTCCAGATCCGGATTATTATCAAATGACTGGTACCAGTTTTCAACCTGATCACGTTCCGCTTGCGTGCACGTGCCGTTCAAGTATTTATCCAATGTCTCAGGTGGAATAGAAGATCTCTTCATAAGCACATTTGTTCTGGATAATGGTTAAACGATTTAGTTGTAAAATCATGCTTTTGATACTAGGACGTGCGAGAAGTATCAACACCTTAGTTGCGTTATAAAAAAAAGTAATATTTTTTTATTTGATCTTGAAAGCCTGGAAATTTAGCCCCGGGATTATTAATAAATTGAGAAAAATATGGAGAGGGAAACGATAGAATAATCGCGTAATTGCCGGCGTATGGTAATCCGTGCTTTTAAAAGATGACTTTCAATTGTTTTGGGAGAAACGTTGGCCTGGTTTGCTATTTCCTGAATGGATAAGCCGCTTTCAAATAATTCATAGGCATGACGACATTTTTCTGGCAAATCGGAAACGCTTTGTTCATAAGCAGTTTTTAAATCATTGTACGTAATTTCCTCAAAAGTTGCTTGGACAGACTCTTGTTCTGCATAATCGGCAGGATACTCTGCAACCCTGTTATTTTTCCGGAAAAACGAAATGACTGCGTTGCGCAAAGAGGTGTGAATGTACGCATCAAACGTTTTAGCAAGTGTAATTTGGTCTCTTTTTGACCATAAAGCAACGAATAACTCCTGAACAAGTTCTTCCGATTGATCGCGGTCACGAAGCCTTTTGTAGGCATCATTAAGCACTCTGTAAAAATATCGCCGATATAATTCTTCAAATGCATGGTGATTGTCGAGCTTAATTTCAGAGAAAAGTTCCTCATCGTTAAATTCCATAAACTGAACTCTATATGTGCTCATAGATTTTTACAGTTGTAGTAAAGGCGTAAGGAAATTTAACTTTGACAATGAATTATGTCAACATTTTAGTAATTGATGGCAATATTATAATAAATAACTAGAATTTTAAATGAATTTTTAATATTAATATTAAAATCGGTATGCAAACGTTTGCATTGAAATATGGCTTTTGAAAATGTGATGGTATAAATTACAATAGATTGTATTCAGTGAAGATAGCAACAACGGACGGTGCTGTAATGGCCAATAAAATTGCGGTTAGCCGCTAAAAAGCAAAACGGCTGTCCAGGTTATGGCAGCCGTTTTAGTTACAAACTTTATATTAAATCTGGCCAGTTTCTAAACCAGGTCAATTACTTTTCCGCCGCTAAGCACCGATTCGTCACATGCAAAGGCGATCTGCAAACTGGTTACTGCATCCTCTAGGTGATCCGTCAGGTCAAGATCTTCTTTAACCGCTTTCAGGAAATACGCCTGCTCACGGTTACAAAGTTCCTGGTGATCCGGCTCATCTTCCAGGTTAATCCAGGTATCTGCCTGCACAAATTCGTCCTTATCATTCAAAGCAGCGTGGTGCACGCGGATGGATTCCGTTTTGGTATGAGCTTCAACAGAAGATGATTTTCCTGCTCCGCCCGCATCTTTGGCTACGATAGAAACCGATCCTTTTGGCCCGATTACGTCTTTTACAAAAAATGCAGTTTCACTGATCATCGGTCCCCAGCCAGCCTCATACCAGCCCACAGAACCATCTTCGAACCAGATTTGCAGCTGTCCGTAATTATAATTTCCAGCAGGAATATCATCTGTCAAACGAGCCCCGATTGCGTTTACACGGATCGGTTTTGAACGTGTCATCTGGCACATTACATCAATATAATGTACGCCGCAATCCACGATCGGACTTAAACTTTTCATCAGGTTGCGATGCACCGTCCACATATAACCATGGCTTTGCTGGTTCAGGTTCATGCGCATAACCAGCGGTTTGCCAATGTTTCTTGCTTCCTGAACAAAACGTTCCCAGGATGGATGATGGCGCAGGATATAACCAACAACCACTTTTTTTCCAGCTTCTTTGGCCGCTGCCACGACTCTTTTCGCACCTTCAACAGAGGCTGCCAGCGGTTTTTCTATAAATACGTGCGCACCTGCTTCCAAAGCCTGAATGGCAAAAAGCTCGTGTGTGTCGGGATATGTTGAAATGCAAACTGCGTCAGGTTTTGTCTCTTTTAATGCAGTTTCATAATCACTGAACAGGGCATAACCTCCGCCCAGTTTTTCATTCAGGACTTCTTTGCTTTTTCCGGTGGAAACAATACCGCAAATTTCGAAACCATCAGATAATTGGTAAGCAACTGCATGGGATGCGCCCATGTTACCACAGCCGACTACAAGTACGCGCAATGGATTTTCACTGTTTGAAGCAGACATATCAGAATGTTAATGTTTAATGGAATTGGGTTGGTTAGGAATATTAACATCAAAATTAATGATTTTAATTCGTTTCAGCCGCCGGATGTGTCCTATAACCTAACAGATCGCGGTAAAATGTAATTTGGTAAGATAACAGAAGAGATAATCCAGCCGGTAATATTTTTTTGTAACCCTTGGGTATTTCCTTTGAAAATTGAATTAAAGATTGCAATTATGCAAAAAAAACTTACCTCTCATCAGAAAAATGACGTTCCCACAATTCGTTAGCAGAAAATATTCTGCGATTTGCAGTAAAACTGTGTCTTTCCTTTGTTTAATTTTTTGTTCTCTGGTAACCTTTGCTCAGGATGATTTTAAACCCAAACCGGGCGTTATCGATCGTGCATCATTTGATATAACCTCCGCTATGGGAGATAGTACGGCGGAAGCTATCGTGCTCTATGATTATGGCAACGTCACTTTCTCCTATGATGATGCAATGGGGATTTACATGAGACTGGAATGCCATATAAGAATCAAGATATTGAAAGAGTCGGCCTTGGGTCGCGCTTCTGTCAGGCTGAGATACAAGAATGGCGCCAGTTATGACCAGGCAGAAAGAATAGGCCAGATTGTGGGTTATACGTATAACTTAAACGATGGGCAGATCGTGACAAGTCAGCTTGATCGGAAATCTATCGTGACGGAAAAGCTGGGGGAGGGTTATGCGGCGGAAAATTTCAACCTGCCTAATGTACGAAAGGGCTCAGTAATTGAATACACCTATGTCAAAGAATCTCCTTTAAATGCAAAAATCGAGCCGGATACCTGGAGTTTTCAAAATTCCATCCCTGTAAAATGGAGTGAATATCGTATTGTTATTCCTTATTATTTAGAATACAAAATGACGTTGGGAGGCTACCTTCGTCTGTTTGTGAACAAGCAGGAGCAGGTGAATGTCAGTATGGGCAGCAGCAGGCTGGACGGACCTGGGCTTAGTTACCGATTTGTAGTTAAAGATGCTCCTGCTTTTGTAGATGAGCCGTTTATCACGACCGAGAACGATTATCTTTCCCGGATTAGATTTGAACTGGCAAGTGTGTCCATCCCGGGCGGAACCAGAAAACGTTATTCTCAAACATGGGAACAAGTGGATGAGACGCTGAATAATGCAAAATGGTTTGGGTTAGACTTACGGAAAAATATTTTTGAGGATGATTTTATAGCAGGACTTTTAAAATCAAATCCGGACTCTGCCGAGAGAATGAACCTGGGTTATGCCTTCATTCGGAAAACCATTAAGTGGGATGAAACCGTATCCATGGGCTCATTTGACGGACTTCGAAAGGCATATGACAATAAGAAGGGCAATGCTGCGGATATCAATCTTTTACTTACCAATCTTCTCAGGAAACTAAATCTGGATGCGGATCCGGTCGTATTAAGCACACGGTCACATGGACAGGTTTTTGAGAATCTGCCTTTACTTGATGGTTTCAATTATGTTGTATGCCGTGTCAAAATAGGAGCAAAGGAATATTTGCTTGATGCTACTGAACCCTATGGAAAACCCGGAATTTTACCTGAACGGGCGGTGAATAAAATTGGCCGCGTCATTCCCAGAAAGAAACAGGGATATTTTATCGATCTGAAACCAAAAGAGAATAAAGGCAAATTAGAAATTGTCGAAGCCGAGATATTGCTGGAAGAAGGTATTCTGAAAGGAAAATACAGCGTGTCCCTTGCCGGATATGAAGCCTTGAACTGGCGTAATCAATATGGATCGGCCTCGGAAAGTACGTTTGAGGAAAGTTTCACAAAACAATTTCCTGAATGGAAAGTGGATAATGTAAAAGTTTCAAACAAATCGGATAATCTGGAATCTTCGGTCAATATCACGTGTAACATCGAAATTGAAGATGAGAATTCGTCTCCGGGAATTTTTTATTTCAATCCCATGATGGCAGCAAGATTGCATGAAAATCCACTGAAAAATCATGAAAGAATATATCCTCTTGATTTTTCGGCGGGAATTTCCTCTTCTTACATTGGTAAATTCAAATTGCCCGAGGGATATGCTTTGGAAGAGATTCCCAAAACGGATGCCATCGTACTTCCTGAAAAAGGAGGCCGCTTTTTATTCCAGGTAAAACAGACCGGAAACCTAATAGAAGTGAGCAGTTCGATGATGATTAATAAGCTGAGCTTTATGCCCGGGGAATATGGTGCTTTAAGAGAGTTTTTTGAGCGCGTCGTTCAAAGGCATGCCCAGCCGCTTGTAATTAAGAAAAAGACAAATTGATATTGACATTTTTATGCGCACCCGTTTTTTTATTTATATCGTTATAGCCGTTACGAATGTTGCCTTGTCAAAAGTCAGCCCGCTGTTTGCGCAGACGACCTACGCTTACAATCAAATCAATCCCGCTCTTCTGAAAGATGCTGATGCCGTTATTCGTATGGATGAAACGACATTCGATATAAAATCAAAAGGTGAAGCAAGGTATACACATCATTATGCCGTCACCATTTTGAATGAAGCAGGAGAGGAAAAATACAAAGAGACCGTTGTAGCCTATGATAAGTTTACCAAAATTATCGATATCTCTGGTAATGTTTATGATGAAGGCGGAAATGTGTTGAAAAAGTTAAGAGGTTCTGATATAAAGGATTATGGTTATGGTATTTTCGGGGATGACGTAACGGATGCCAGGTTCAGGCTGGCTGATCTGGGAAAAAAAAGTTTTCCATATCCATACACGGTTGAGTTTACGTATGAAACAAAGGATAGAAATATGATGTCTTACCCAAGATGGAGGCCGGTCTCGGAACCTTCGATTGCGGTAGAACAGGCGATCTTTAAAGTGAAGGCTCCTGCCGGTTTCAAATTCCGGTATAAAGAATATAACGGAGCGCCGGTGATGGTAAAATCCACAGGTCCGGAGGGTTCCGATATTTATTCGTGGACTATGAAAGATGTTCCGGTCTCGAAGCAGGAAGTATATGCATTGCCTTATGGAGATTCAGAAGCGATGGTTTTGACGGCACCGCTGGATTTCGAAATACAGGATTATTACAACGGGAAATTCGATTCGTGGGAAGATTTGAGCGTGTTTTATTACACATTGAATACCGGAAGGGATGTGTTGCCGGAGGGAATTGTGAAGGAAATTAATGCATTAATAAAAAATGCAAAAACAGAAAGGGAAAAGGTTGTATTGATCTACAAGTGGATGCAGTCGCGTTCCCGTTATGTAAGTATACAGCTTGGCATTGGCGGCTGGCAGACCATTGATGCAGCCACTGTCTCCAATAAAGGTTATGGCGATTGTAAAGCTTTGACCAATTTTACGCTGGCGGCTTTAAAACAGGCAGGCATTACGTCTTATGCGGCGCTGATCAGGGCAGGAAAGGAAGCGCAGATCAAAGGTGATTTTCCGAGTAATCAGTTTAACCATGTCATCGCCTGCGCCATTGCGGAAAAAGATACAATTTGGCTGGAATGCACAAGTCAAATTACTCAGGCCAACAGGATGGGTAATTTTACCAATAATCGGCCTGCTTTGCTGGTGATGCCCAAAGGTGGCAAACTGGTGCAGATACCCGGTAATACGTCCAGTCAGAATAGCAGATTGAGCCGCGTTCTGGTTAATCTGGAAACCGGTGGTAACGCCAGGGTGGAAGTGCAGACGGTTTATTCAGGGTTGCAAAAGGACACAAGAGAAAATTTATTGCATACGGCTGCAAAAGAAGAGCAGAAAAAATGGCTGCTGGGCCATACTAACCTGCCGAGTATGGATTTACAGCAGTTTGAATTTTCGAAAGACAATCAGGACGATCCGGGCATTGTAGAAAAGTTGACTTTAAACGTCAGAAATTGTGCAACCAAAACAGGAACAAGGTTATTTGTTAAGACGAGCTTGCTAAGCAGACCTTTAGCTTTGCCTGCCAGCAGTGAACGGAAAACGGATTTTTACTTGCCATTATCGGATTATGACTTTACCGATATTGACTCACTGTCTTACGTCGTCCCCCAGGGATATAAACTGGAAAGCACCTTGCCGGCCTTACAATTCAGCTCTGTTTTCGGGACTTTTGAGTGCAAAACGACCTTTGAGAACAACCGCATGGTATCGTATAGAAAAGTGATTTTGAACGGTGGACGCTATAAAGCAAGCGATTATCCGGTATGGATAGACTTTCTTAAGAAAATCAGGAAAGCGGATCGGACGCAGGTGGTCTTTGTTGAAGATAAGGATTAGGGTAATTTTGGTAATAAATCGGTGATAATCAAAATCATTTATTGTATTTGGAGTAAAAAAAAGAATATATAATTAGTAAATATGTTATTTGCAGTTGATTCATTGTTTTGAGGTGAGTTAACTGCATTTATGTTAATATCTGTTTATTATTGATTAATACCTGAAATGTTTAAAGGGAATTCAACATTTACCTTTGTCAAAAATCAGATTCATTTATTTTATCAAAACATATATTATGAACAAGGCATCATGGCAGGGTGTATTTCCTGCATTAGTAACACCCTTCACCGCTGAGGATACAATCGATTTTGACCTTTTTGAAAAAAATCTTCAGGCTCAGGTTGAGGCTGGCATTACGGGTATTATCGTAGCAGGTTCTTTGGGAGAGGCAAGTACTTTGACCAGAGCAGAAAAAAATGAACTGGTTAAATTTGCCAGAAAAACATTGGATCCGAGCATTCCGGTTGTTTTATGTATCGCTGAGCAATCGACTGCTGAGGCGGTGAGCATCGCCAAAGAGGCAGAAGCTATCGGTGCGGATGGTCTGATGGTGTTGCCTCCGATGCGTTACAAAGCGGATGATTATGAAACCGTTGTTTATTTCACAACCATCGCAACGAATACATCATTGCCATTGATGATTTATAACAATCCGGTTGATTATAAAATTGAAGTTACCCTGGATATGTTTGAGCAATTGGCTGCGTATCCAAACATCCAGGCTATTAAAGAATCGACACGTGACGTTAGTAATGTGACTCGTATTTTCAACCGTTTCGGAGATCGTTTCAAAGTTTTCTGCGGTGTGGATACTTTGATTATGGAAGAAGTGATGCTGGGTGCCGACGGTGTTGTTGGTGGTTTGGTGGATGCATTTCCGAAAGAAACCGTTGCTATTTTCAACTTTGTAAAAGCAGGACAATACAAAGAGGCGCTTGCTGTTTACAGATGGTATCTTCCTCTTTTGGAACTGGATATACATCCTAAATTGGTTCAGAATATCAAACTGGCTGCAACACTGGCAGGTATCGGATCAGAATACGTTAGAGCTCCAAGATTAGTTTTGGAAGGTGCTGAAAGAGAGAAAGTACTGGCGATTATCAATAAGGCAATCGAAACCCAGCCTGTCTTATCGGATTATTTAAACCTGACATTGGATTCATCGGTAGCATAATTTTGTTGTTATAAGTACCGGCAGTGTAAATCTAGCGTATCGTAGTTTCTTGTTTATAACGCAGCCTATATTGCTATCAACAGGAAGCTGCTATGGGGCTTATCGCTGCCTGGTATATTTAACTTTGCTTTGAGTAAGTCACTTTATAGGAGTGTCTTTTGAAAGCTAATCAGGATTACTAAACGCCAGGAGCTAATATCTATGGATTTTTCAAAAGAAGAATTAAACAAAATTGTTCAGAAAGCACACGAAGCTTTTTTGATTAGTAAAAACTTTCCACTTCAAAACCGGATCGCTTTTATGCGTGCGGTTGCTGATGAAATTGAGGCTTTGGGCCCCGAGCTTATCGAAACAGCCAAGGCAGAATCACATTTGCCGGAAGGGCGTTTGGTTGGCGAAAAGGCGAGAACGATTTTTCAATGGAGAAGTTACGCAGAAGCCGTTGAACGTGGCGATTCGCTGGATGCCAGTATCGACACCGCCAATGCAGAACGTACGCCTCCAAAACCTGATCTGAGAAAAACATCAGTTCCTGTGGGGCCTGTTGTGGTTTTTGGTGCGAGTAATTTCCCCTTTGCTTTTTCAACTGCCGGTGGAGACACGGCCAGTGCTATTGCGGCAGGATGCCCCGTGATTGTAAAAGCGCACGAGGGACATCCGAAGACTTCGGGGATTATGGCGGATGCAATTACCCGCGCTGCGCAAAAAAGCGGCATGCCGGAAGGAACTTTTGCACATGTATATAGCTCAACGTATGAAACAGGACAACAGCTGGTAAATCATCCGCTTGTGAAAGCGGTTGGTTTTACCGGTTCTTATCGTGGAGGAAAAGCGTTGATGGATTTGGCAAATCAACGACCTGAACCTATTCCTGTTTATGCAGAAATGGGCAGTGTGAACCCATTATTTTTATTTGCAGATAAACTGGCTTCTGCGCCGGAAGAACTTGCAAAACAATATGCGGGCTCATTGACATTAGGTGTTGGCCAGTTTTGTACAAATCCGGGATTGGTTATCGGTACAGCCGGCGGCGATCTTGATAAATTTATTGAAGCATTAAAGGGCGAAATTGTGAAAATTTCCCCTGCACCGATGCTGAATGAAAAAATTGCAGCAGGATATGCCGAAAGCCGTGAAAAGGTAATCGGACAGTCTGGTGTTGAGGTGCTGGCTATTTCGGAAACTGAGCCCGTTTCAGGACAGGGCGTTCCTACGGTTGCATCTGTTGCCGGTGTGGAATTGCTTGTAAATCCGTCTCTGTTTCATGAAGTATTCGGCCCTTTTGCATTGATTGTACAATGCAAAGATGCAGCAGAAATGCTTGCGGTGACGGAGAAACTGGAAGGGCAGCTTACTGTTTCTCTTTTTGCAACCAAAGAAGATCTGGCAGCGCAGGCAGAAACCGTTTCACTATTGCAAACCAAATGTGGCAGGATCTTATTCAATAACTACCCAACAGGGGTGGAAGTATGTAAATCCATGCACCATGGCGGTCCGTTCCCTTCATCGAGTAATGGCGCGTTTACTTCGGTTGGTGCTGACTCGATCAAGCGTTTTGCAAGGCCGTTAAGTTTTCAAAACTGGCCGGATGAATTTCTGCCGGATGAATTGAAAAATGCTAATCCATTGAATATCTGGCGGACGGTGAATAATAACAAAACGAAGGAAGTGATTGATTGATTATTGATTGAGAGGTGAAGACTCAGGAGAAGTCAAGTTTGGGGCTAAAAAGAAGTCAACTTTTAAAAGGGGGACGCCCAGTCTTGACTTCTCTCACTTGACTTCTTTACTTAACGAATAAATATGCGTAAAACATTTTTCTGTATAGATGCCCATACGTGCGGCAATCCGGTGAGGGTTGTTGCGGGTGGCGGACCGTTATTGCAAGGTAACAGCATGATGGAGCGCAGGCTTCATTTTTTAAAAGAATTTGACTGGATCAGAAAAGGCTTAATGTTTGAGCCACGCGGGCATGACATGATGAGCGGAAGTATTCTTTATCCGCCGGTGGACCCTGAAAATGATATTGGGGTGCTCTACATTGAAACCAGCGGTTGTTTGCCGATGTGCGGACATGGGACAATCGGGACAGTAACCATCGCTATTGAAGAAGGCCTGGTGACCCCTAAAATTCCCGGAAAACTGCGACTGGAAACACCGGCCGGGCTGGTGCTTGTGGAATATGTACAGGAAGGGAAAAAGGTTAAATCTGTAAAACTGGTTAATATAAAATCATTTTTAGCAGCAGAAAAATTAACCGTTGAATGCCCGGATCTGGGAACCTTAACCGTGGATGTTTCTTACGGAGGAAATTTTTATGCGATCGTTGATCCACAGGAAAATTTTAAGGGACTTGAAAATTACACGGCCGATCAGCTGATTAGCTGGAGCCGGGTTTGTCGCCAGCGTATGAATGAGCAATATACTTTTGTTCACCCTGAAAATGAGCATATTAAAGGATTGAGCCATTTCCTATGGGCCGGTGCAGTTATTGATCCGACTTCAACTGCCAGAAATGCCGTTTTTTATGGAGATAAAGCCATCGACCGATCGCCTTGCGGAACCGGAACTTCTGCCCGCATGGCTCAGTGGCATGCACAAGGTAAACTCAAAAAAGGAGATAAATTCATTCACGAAAGTATCATTGGATCCAAATTCATTGGTACAGTAGAGGACGAAGTTACCATTGGTGATAAACCTGCGATTATTCCCGGCATTGAAGGATGGGCAATGGTTACAGGCTATAACACCATTATTATTGATGATGATGATCCGTATGCGTACGGCTTTCAGGTAATATAAAGCTGTTAGTTATTAGCAGTTGGCGATTAGCTCGGCTTTTACTCGTCAGGACCAGCCAGCCTCTGGGCCAACAGCAAAACGTGAATAGCTTAGAAATACAACAACATTAAGTGTAAGAATTAACCAGCGTCCAAGCCAACAGCTAAACGCTAATAAGGTATGGAAACAGTGAAAAAAGGGAAAGTTGTTATTGTCGGTGGCGGGATTATGGGATTGGCTTCGGCGTATTATTTGTTGAAAAGCGGTTGGAAAGTGACAATTCTCGATAAGGGAGATATGACCAATAATTGCTCCTTTGGCAATGCAGGCATGATCGTCCCAAGCCATTTTATTCCTTTGGCTGCCCCGGGAATGCTTTCAAAAGGGATTAAATGGATGTTCAACAGCCGAAGTCCTTTTTATGTGAAACCTTCCCTGGACTTTTCACTGATCTCATGGGGTTTGAAATTTATGAAAAGTGCTACGGCAAGCCATGTGGAGCATGCTGCGCCTTACCTGCGTGATTATCATTTACTGAGTCGCCAGCTGTATCAGGATCTTTCCAAAGAACCCGGTTTTGATTTCGGACTGGAAAATAAGGGCATTTTAATGCTTTACAAAACGGATAAAGCAGGTGAAGAAGAAATCCATGTCGGACGAGATGCGCAAAAGTTAGGTCTGGATGTTGATATTCTGACGAAGGAACAAGTTCAGGCGCTAGAGCCACATGCGAACCTGGATGTGATCGGGGCTGTTCATTATCGCTGTGATGCGCATTTGTATCCGAATGCACTAATTCCTCAGCTTATGGATTTTGTGAAAAAGCATGGCGGGGAAATTAAGACAAACAGCGATGTTACAGGTTTCGATATTCAGCAGAGTGAAGTGAAATCGGTAAAGACAACCACAGGAAATTTTGACGGAGATCTGGTCGTGATGACCGGAGGAACCTGGCTTCCTGAGCTCGCCAAACTTGCCGGATTAACAATTCCGGTTATGCCAGGAAAAGGATATTCATTTATGGAGCCTAATTCGGAACACAAAATTATTCACCCTTCATTGTTAATTGAAGCCAGAGTAGCAGTAACACCAATGAATGGTCAGGTTCGTTTTGGCGGAACCATGGAAATTGCGCCCGTTAATGATAAAGTGAATATGAACAGGGTTGAGGGAATTGTGAATTCTATTCCTGAATATTATGCTGACCTGAAAACCGAACTTCCAAAAGTAAAGGATATATGGTTTGGTTTCCGTCCATGCTCTCCGGATGGATTGCCTTATCTGGGTTACAACAAAAAGCTTAAAAACCTGATTGTTGCGGGCGGTCATGGGATGATGGGCGTAAGCCTCGGCCCGGCAACGGGGAAAATTGTTGCCGAGCTGGCGAATGGAGAACGTACCTCCGCCGATATCTCGATTTACGATCCGCAGCGTTATAATTAAAGTTTAAGGATTGGATGTATTGACATGATCACGATTTCTTTTGTAGCGCCACTCTTGCTATCCCCTATGACAAGGCGACCAAAATAATGTTTTGAGGATTGTAGGACAGCCGAGAGCCGACCACAAAACAAGAAAAGTCGTGAAAAGGTCTATTGATATTATTATAATTTATTCCTTAAATGGGTGAAAAATCTTTAAGGGATAAATTATTGTATAATGGGTTTGGATACATGTAAAATTTCACAATTTGCTTGTGAATAAAAACAATATTCTGATAAAGTAGAGTAATCCGATTTTAAAGAAACAGGATTTTAAAACTAATTCGAAGTTTTATAGTTCTAAAATAATATTGTAGCTTTCAGAAGTTAAGCATATCCTAAGTAAATCTAACCCTTATATGTCACAAGAAAGTACGTCAGAAAATACTTCATTTAAGCCATCCCTGGGCCTTGTCGATGCCACCATGCTTGTAGCTGGCAGTATGATCGGATCAGGGATTTTTATTGTGAGTGCAGATATTACCCGTAATACCGGAAGCGTTGGCTGGCTGATGTTTGTGTGGCTTATAACCGGTTTTATGACCTTAACGGCCGCATTAAGTTATGGTGAGCTGAGTGCCATGTTTCCCAAAGCAGGAGGGCAATACGTTTATTTAAAAGAGGCATACAATCCGCTGATCAGCTTTTTGTATGGATGGAGCTTCTTTACTGTAATCCAGACTGCTACGATAGCAGCCGTTGCAGTGGCCTTTGCTAAGTTTACGGCTTATTTATTACCGGTTTTCAGTGAGGATCTGGTCGCGATTGATCTTGGGTTTCTTCAGATAACACCCGCCCAGTTACTCTCAATTGTGATCATTGTTTTTCTTACGTTTATCAATACACGTGGTGTGAATAGCGGCAAGATAATTCAGACTACTTTCACGCTTGCAAAGCTGCTAAGTCTGTTGGGACTGATCGTTTTTGGGTTGATTTTTATGAAACCCGAAGTATGGAGTGCCAACTGGGATGCTGTCACGATGTGGGATCTGCACAAGCTTAACCTCGACGGCAGTATCGAATCATATACTACAATCGCAGCTTTTGGCGCCATTGCAGCCTCAATGGTAGGTTCGATTTTTAGCAGTGATTCGTGGAATAACGTCACCTTTATTGCGGGTGAAATTAAAAACCCGCAGCGTAATATAGGGCTAAGCCTTGCCTTGGGAACGATCATCGTAACGGTGATTTATGTTTTGACGAACGTAATGTACACAGGTGTTTTGTCTTTGCCGGAAATTGCATCTTCCGACAAAGACCGGGTGGCCGTAACGGCTTCTCATGTCATTTTCGGGAACTCCGGAACGATCATTATTGCGGTCATGATCATGGTTTCAACATTTGGATGCAATAACGGATTGATCATGTCTGGCGCCAGAGTGTATTATTCGATGGCAAAAGATGGCCTGTTTTTTAAAAAAGTAGGGGAATTGAATAAAAACGCTGTACCCGAATTTGGCTTATGGATTCAATGTGTCATTGCTTCGTTATGGAGTTTGAGCGGGAAATATGGAAATTTACTGGATATGATTTCTTTCGTGGTCGTGGTATTTTACATGCTTACCATTGTAGGGATTTTTATTTTACGTAAAAAGCGGCCCAACGCCGACAGGCCTTATAAAGCATTTGGTTATCCGTTTTTGCCGATTATTTATATCATTATGGGCATCGCTTTTTGTGTGCTGCTTATCATATTCAAACCGGAATATACCTGGCCCGGCCTGATCATCGTGTTATTAGGAATTCCGGTTTATTATTTGATTGCAAAAAAAGAAATTGTTGCTTAGTGACAGCTTAAGCTCGGGTTGAGCTGAATTTGGAATCAGGAAAATAGGTTATAAAATGGAATCGTAACTTCGCTGGTCTGGCAGGTGATTCTCTTTTATAACCTATTTTGTTTTTGACTTTACCTTTTTGAGCACGAGCGATTATCAGTTGATAACACTGCCGGAAAATAAATTAAAAGTACTTAAAGAATATGCTTTATTACTTTTACTGTGTGAATACGCTTTTATGTGAAAAATTATACGCTTTTAAGTATCTTTCCCCACCTAATTCAATAAAATTTTACTTGTATTTAACAGATTGAACCGGCAATTCATGAACTTTTTTCTACCTATATTTTCTGTTGTCCTGTTTTTTATTCTCTTTTTTCTTACCTCGTCACGGAAAGGTTTATACACCAATATCCGGGAGTCTTTTATTTTATCCCTGATATCGAATGGTATTGTGGTGTTCTTTTATAACGAAATATTTTCTTTTTTTAACGCACTCAATGCAACTTCCGCATTTGTTTTTTGGCTGCTTGAAGTACTGGGAACAGCATCATTACTTGCTTATTGGAATAACAGCGGAAAAATTTCTTTCTCGAAATTACAATCTTTAAAAAGTGCTGTTCAACTAAAAGGGCTTGGTAGATCCAACAGGATAATCGCTGTCACGGCTCTTATAGTTTTTATATTACCGTTGTTTTTTCTTGCCGTTTATGCGCCTGCCAATAATTTTGATGCTCATAGTTACCACTTAAACAGAATTCTCTTTTGGATTACGAACGGAAACCTCGATCATTTTCCAACCCAGCATATTCAGCAGCTTTATCTTAATGTTTTTGCAGAATATCTTGTGCTGGATTCGGTTTTGCTTTCGGGCTCCGATACATATGCAGGACTGATTCAATTTGGCGCTTTTCTGGGGTCTCTTTGCGGAATAAGTTTACTTGCCAAAAGGATAGGTATCAAAGCGGACGGACAAATTCTGGCAGCTATTTTTCTGTTGACTTTACCCATTGGTATTTTTGAAAGTACGAGTACGCAGGTTGACTATGTAGCCTGTTTTTTCTTCATCACTTTTGTCTATTTTGGTTTTGATCTGCTGGAAAACAAGTCGGCTTTAACGTTGTTTGCATTCCTGATATCGCTTTCGTTCGGAGGATTTTCCAAATACACGGTATTTATTTTTGGCATTCCATTTACACTTTATTTTGCAATAAGGATACTCTCACAGTACGGATTTGGCTATGCGGTTAAGGTTTTGAGTTTAGCTATTGTGCTCATGGTGATCACATTTGCCCCGTTTTTTCACAGAAACTATGAATTGTTCGGGAACGTGATGAGCCCGCCAACGGAGTCGAGGTTTTTTTCTGAAAAAATACCGGTTGACGAACATACCTTCGCCGGGGCTGTTTCAGGTATTGTGAAAAATATTGGGTTACATCTTGGGCTTCCGAATAATGGATTCAACCGGTTCGTGGATTCGAAAATCCAGAATTTTCATCAGTGGATCGGCGTCGATATAAACGACTTGAAACTTAGGCTTGACCCTTTTTCTGTCCGCTATTCTGTGCATGAGGATATGGTGCCTAACACCATTCATTTGTGGCTCATCGCACTTGCAGCAATTCCATTATTTTTTATCAAAAAGCAATGGAAAGTAAAGTGGTTATTCCTTTGCGCTGTGGTGGGATTTGTTTTGTTTGGTACGCTGATGAAATTTCAGCTGTGGAGTACTAGAACTCATATGCCATTTTTTGCAATGGGCGGCATTGTGGCTGCTTATCTGTATAGTGAAGTTTTTCGCTGGAAAATTGCCTATCTGACTTTCCCGCTTTTACTGTTATCTTCTGTTTTCGTTTTTGGTAATCCCAATAAGCCGCTTATACCTTTGGGTTATTTTACCAAAAAAACACTTGCACATATTCCTGTTGCGATTTGCTCAACCGATAGTTTAATGGAACTGAAATGGAAAACTAACCTTGCCAGCTATTACGAATTCCCGGGAAAAGACCATTGTCACCCGATAAAAGCGTGGCCGGGATATAACGAAAGAAGCAAGATTTTTTCAGCTCTGGAAGATATGGGTTATTACGATGACGATAAATCGGCCACAATATTCTCAATGGAAAAGGAAAAAGGATATTTCCTGAGCCATCTCGGCAACTATTATAATTTCAAACCACTACTTGACCAGCTGGAAGGTGAAGGCAAAAATGTAGGTGTTTTGTTCAGGAAAGAGCACGGGTTTTACAATTATTGGAGCGCCATAGCGACTAGAAAAAAAGATCCAGGACAGATGCAGTATATCTATTATAAAAAGGAATTCATGACTTTGAAAAATGCTCAGAAGGACTTTTGTTATGATTATATTCTTGGCGACGATCCCGCATTATTAGAAGGATTTATCCCGAAAGAAAACATTGAGGTTATTTACCGCGCTCAGGTCTTGTATCTGGTGAAACTCAAAAAACGGAGTTGTGAGCGTAAACTGTTCTGATGTGTCAGAAAAGATTAATGCTTAATCCTAACAAAACCAGCACGACCAGCCAACCCGCAATTTGTAATAAAACCGGATGTTTATAACTTCCGATTAATCTTGATTTTCTGCTTGCTATCAGTAAAATGGTTAATGCTACAGGCAATACAAATCCATTAAGTGTGCCAACAAATATCAAAACCTTAACAGGCTTTCCTACGAAAAGAAAAACAGTGGTTGAAATAACGATAAAGCTGATAGTGAGATAGGTTTGATATTTTTCCAGTAACGGATGGAAAGATTTTACAAATGAAATGGAAGTATAAGCGGCACCTACAACCGAGGTTATGGCTGCTGACCAGATCATCAGGCCAAACATTTGTTTTCCAAATTGTCCGGCTGCATTTTGAAAAACAGAAGCGGTTGGATTATCAGGATTAATTTGAGCACCGGTTAAAATAATGCCCAGAGTAGCCAGAAATAAAAAATAGCGGATAAAGGCAGTAAGCAAAATACCGGTTGACGCGCCACGGTTTACTTGCGGCAAAGCTGCTTCTCCTTTAAAACCGGAATCTAATAACCGGTGTGCACCTGCAAATGAAATATAACCGCCAACAGTTCCTCCAACGAGTGTCAACGTAGATATTGCGTCAAATTTTTCGGGTAAAAAAGTGTGGTGAATGGCTTCGGCAAAAGGCGGGTTTGAAGTGAACACGATGTAAAGAATAAGCCCGATCATGATCAGGCCTAATATTTTGGAAAAAGTATCCATAGCTTTCCCGGCCTCTTTAAAAAGAAAAATACCAATGGCCATAGCAGCACTTCCGACAGCTCCGGTTTTTACAGAAATACCGGTCATGGCCTCAATTCCCAAACCGGCACCTGCTACATTTCCAATGTTAAAAGCAAGGCCGCCAATCACAATAAGAAAGGCCAGAAGATAGCCAAGACCGGGAAAAAGCTCATTGGCGAGATCCTGTGCGTGTTTTCCTGAAACAGTAACAATTTGCCAGATGTTAAACTGTACACAGAGATCAATGATAACGGAAATCAAAATCACAAAGCCGAAACTGGTTGTTAGCTGTTGGGTAAAGACCGTGGTCTGAGTCAAAAAACCGGGACCGACAGCGGATGTCGCCATTAAAAACGCAGCTCCTAAAAGCGCATTGGAGGATTTTGATTTAGACATAGGTTTCGGTTTGGACACAACGTTTTGCAGAGATTGAAAGAGGTACGCAGGGTTGATTTTGTAATTTTAGATCTTTGCTGATGGGTTTTAGTTTTGTCACATTACTATTCCGAAATACCATATCCGCCTCCGCCTGGCGTTTCAATGGTCAGGATATCGCCTTGCTTCACTTCCAGACTGCATATGCCGGGAAGTTGGGTCATGACGTGATTGCTTGTTAACGTATGTTTTCCGGGTTTCCCGTCCTGTCCTCCGTTCAAGCCATAAGGTGCATAGTTGCGATGCTGACCAATCATGGTGACTTGCAGGGGTTTAAGAAATTCAATTTTCCGGATTATTCCGTCGCCGCCATCAAATTGCCCGTCGCCGCCAGAGTTTTTACGAATACCAAATTCCAGCAGACGTACCGGATATTTTCTTTCAAGTTGTTCCGGGTCCGTGATTCTTGTGTTGGTCATGTGTTGGTGCACGGCTGATCTTCCTTTAAAACCGGGTCCTGCTCCCACGCCGCCACCGATGGTTTCATAGTATCCAAAATCGCCGTTCCCGAAAAGAAAGTTATTCATAGTGCCCTGGCTGCAAGCTGTCAGCCCGAATGCTTTCAGCAACGTATCAACCAGACGCTGACTAACTTCCGTGTTGCCGCCGACGACGGCAGGGCATTGTAACGGATCATCAGAAAAATCCGGATGAAGAAAACTGTTGTCGGGTAAAATGATTTTGACATCCTTCATTAGGCCATCGTTCAATGGAATTTCTTTGTCAACCAACAACCTTAACACGTACAAAATCGCGCTGTAAAGGATAGAAATATTCGCGTTCAGATTATTCGGATGTGCAGGAGAAGTTCCGGTAAAATCAAATAGCTGCTTTTCAGGAGTGATCAATATCCTGACCTGGATCACATGAGCATCATCCAGATATTCTGTCGCTTCAAAAGTTTTGCCATGCATGGGTTTCAAAGCTTCCTGTAACTGAGCAATGGCGCTTGCTTTTAACAAGGTCATGTATTTTTTGACAGAACCTGAACCATGGTTTTCAACCAGTTTCAAAAGCTGCTCACTGCCCTTTCTTAATGCAGACAGAGCAGCTGTGATATCAGCTTCGTTGGATAGGAAATTACGCGTAGGATATTCGCAATCTGTAAAAAGTTTATGGATAACCTCCCATTGAAATACGCCCGCTTTTATCAGATACTGAGGCAGAATGACCACGCCTTCTTCGGCGAGGCAGGTGGCGTCAGGTGGCATGGAACCGGGCGTTTTTCCTCCGATTTCGGCATGATGTGCACGGTTAATTACATAGCCCAGGCATTCGTTGTCAGCGGAAAATACGCCTGAGATTAAAGTAATGTCCGGTAAATGTGAGCCTCCGTATTTGGGATGATTGGTAATAACAACATCGCCCGGACCAATGGAAATGGCTTCCCTGACAAGTCTTCCACAAATGCCCATACTGCCCAGATGCACAGGAATATGCTGCGCATTGACAAGTAATTCTCCGTCAGAGTCCAGCAGTGCGCAGGAAAAATCCAGACGCTCCTTCACATTGACAGAAAATGCAGTTCTTTGTAATTGGACGCCCATTTCTTCGGCAATCGCTTTGAAACGATTTGTAAAAAGCTGAAGTGCAACTTCTTCATGATGATCTTCGGAAACGCTATTTGTTGTACGTGTCTTCAAAGCAACAGCATCTTTATTATCCTGAATGACAAGTTTCCAGCCTTCGGGAATATAGGTGGTTGAAGTATTGTTCAGCAAGATTGCAGGTCCGGATATTTCCACACCGGCAGACAGCATATCCCAGTCATACAGATTTGTTATCGCGTTATTCTCCGATTTATAGACAGATTCGACCTGACGTAGTGATAGCGCAGGTTTTCCTTCTTTCTGAATAATTTCAGGTTTGATAACAGTCGATTTTTCCTGAATTTTGAGTCGCATACTTTCTAACTCTACGACAGCGTTTTCCGGGAAATAGCCGAATTGTGCACTATACAAATGCTTGAATTCCTCTAAGGTCTGACTTGCCAGATACGGCACTTCTATTGTATTCTCCTGTCCTGCAAAACGCAGGAAAACGGAGCAAAAGGCAATTTCATAGGAATCGACACCTTGATTTTTTAACTCAGATACTGCATTTTCAATCAGCTCTTTTTTCCAGAAATCAATTTTTGTTTCTGCTGCCGTCCAGGAAAGTACTATTTGTTTTGAAACGAGCGTGCTTATTAATGCTTCGCTGATACCTACTGCACTGAAAAGTCCGGCGTCATAGGGGATGATCACCTGTTCGATTTCCAAAAGATCGGCAAGCTGGCAACTATGTAATCCGCCAGCGCCTCCAAAAGTTATTAGAGCATATTCAGCCGGGTTGATCCCTTTTTCAACCGATATTTTACGAATGGCATCAGCCATTTTTTCATTGGCAATTTTTTCTAAACCCAGCAGTATCTCCGATTCGGAAAGGTTATTTCCTTTCTTTTCCAAAATTGCTTTTTGTAAATCAGCAAGTGCATTTTGTGCAGCTTCCTGTCGAATCGGAATGCCGAACCTGGCGGGATCCAGTTTTCCCAGCAAAAGGTTTACATCTGTTATTGTTAACGGACCTCCCGCGCCATAACAAGCCGGACCTGGCGCTGCGCCTGCACTTTCGGGACCAACCTGCAAAGAAAAACCGTCAAACCAGCAAACCGAGCCACCACCGGCCGCAACAGTTTCAATAGCCAGTGTGGGGTTATGAAATTCAATGCCATCAATTTCTGTTATATATTTTAATTCGGGCTGGCCATTTATGCGTGCAACATCTGTGCTGGTTCCGCCCATATCGAACGTGATGACTTTGGGATAACCCAACAATTTGGCAGCATTGGTTGCCGCGACCATTCCCCCCGCAGGGCCACTTAATAAACTGTCTTTTGCCTTAAAACCATTCAGCTCCGCCAGGCTACCGGTACTGGTCATGATTTTCAGATTTCCACCTTGCAATGATTTTTTAATATTGGTAAGATATTGATCCAAAACCGGTGCAAGGTAGGCATTGACGACTGCGGTTTGCGTGCGTCTTAAATAATGGGAGAATGGAAAAAGCTGCGAAGATGCCGAAACGTAAGCAGCTCCATTTTGCCTGAAAGCTGCGGTTATGGCCTCTTCATGCTGATTGTTCTGGTATGAATGTAGCAGCGAAACAGCGATGGATTCAAAATGAAGTCCTGGAAAAAGCGTAAAATCGGTACTGTTTAGCTCATGAATGACCATGCCGTCAGCATCGATGCGTTCATGCAGTTCTATCACATCGGAATATAAAATCCTGGGCTCAGGAATATTGAGTTGGAAAAGCGACGGTCGTTGCTGGTTGCCGATATAAAGTAAATCCTTAAAGCCTTTGGTGACTACGAGCAGAGTTTTTGCACCTTTTCTTTCCAGTAATGCGTTGGTCCCTTTGGTTGTTCCAAGCCGCATGTCGATGGGTGGAAGCGGTTTTTTTAACGGTGTTTTTGTTAATAGCCGCGCTGCCAGAACGGGTGCTTCTTCTCCGCTGAACAATTCAAAGTCAAAATCAGAAGCATCGGAAAGTTCAGTATTCAGTATTAATATGTTATTCTGTGTGTCAATAGAAACCACCAGCGCGTTCTCATGGGTAGTTCCGACGTGCAATGTATAGTCTGCCAGTAATTCAGATTCGTAATGCCAGGGCGCAGTAAATTCATATGTAAAATTGGAGATTTTACGAATGATTCGTCCTCTGAGCCGGGACGAGCTTAGCACTTTGATTCTGGTTTTTACACCGTTCGGATCTATGGCGAGGCAGTCGGTAAACGTCCCGCCGGTATCAATACTGATTTTCCAGATAGTTGTATTTGAGGCAGTCAAAATGATCGGATTAAGGCGAAAAGAATTCGATTACCAAATTACGCTGTATTTTGAATAAAACCAGAAAATGACTGTGTATGACGTGTTATTGTTATAAAATGATATCCTTTTTTACTTTTTTATCCTTATCTTAACAATTGTATTATTTTACTTTCTCCGTTTAAAACGCAGTAATTTATTTTAAGCTTGATCATGAAGAGAAGCACTCCCTTTTACTGGATTTTTATTGTTATTTTTTTATTTAAATCCATCACAATTCTTGCACAAAGCCAGGAGCCGGTCCGGTTTACGGTTTCTATGACAAATCCGGATAATCATACATTTAATGTGGTCATGGAATGTGCCGTTGGTCCGCATGAAACGTCGACTTTGAAAATGCCAGCCTGGTCACCCGGATATTATCAGATCATGGATTTCGAGGCTTTTGTCGCTAACTTTCAGGTGAAAGATCAGGCAGGGAATAAGCTGGATTGGGAGAAAAGAGGAAAAAATGCCTGGCATGTTGAAAAAGGAAAAGCTACCGCATTAAAAGTTGAATATGACGTGTTGACAAGCCGGGAATTTGTAGGAATCAGTTTTCTGGATAAAGAGCATGGATATATGGTTCCTGCCGGGATTTGCATGTATCTGGAAAACGAAATAAAACGACCAGCCGAACTTGCCATTAAACCTTATGAAAAGTGGAAGAACGTAGCAACCGGACTGGATTCAATTGCCGGAAAACCCTTCACTTACACCGCGCCAGACTTTGATGTACTTTATGATAGTCCGGTTTTAATCGGAAATCTGGAAGAGTTGCCCGCATTTGAAGTAAAAGGAATTCCTCACCGGTTCATAGGTTATAAGATGGGTAACTTTGACCGGGTTCAGTTTATGCAGGATATTAAAAAAATGGTGGTTGAAGCTTCGAATCTGATCGGAGATATTCCTTACAAACATTATACATTTCTGGCGATTGGTCCGGGAAGGGGAGGGATTGAGCATTTAAACTCGACGGCAGTCAGTTTTGAAGGTTCTGAACTGAGTAAACCTGACGGAAAAATAAGAATGCTCAGTTTTTTAACACATGAATATTTTCATCATTACAACGTAAAGCGTATTCGTCCAGCCGAGCTGGGGCCATTTAATTACGATCGTGGCAGTAAAACCAATATGCTTTGGGTATCAGAAGGTTTGACGGTTTATTATGAATATCCGATCCTGAACCGTGCCGGACTTATGACGCAAACGGAAGTGCTGGATGCTTTTAAATCCCTGATCATATCACTGGAAACCCAGCCCGGAAGATTGTATCAATCGCTGGCGCAGGCCAGTGCGGAAACTTGGTCGGATGGGCCAAGCGGCAGGGTTAATGATGAATTTAATAAAACCATATCCTATTATATCAAAGGGCCGATTGTGGGTTTGCTACTGGATTTCAAGATCAGGCACGAAACAAAAAACAAAAAATCTCTGGATGATGTGATGCGTACCTTGTACCAGGATTTTTATTTAAATCAAAAGCGCGGCTTTACCGAACCGGAATTCAGGAAGGTGTGTGAAAAGATAGCCGGTACGTCGCTGGACGAAATATTTCATTACGTATATACAACTAAGGAGCTGGATTATGTGAAATATTTCAACTATGCAGGACTGAATATTGATGTGACACCAAAACAGGTTTCGGGTGGTTATTTAGGTGTAAAAACAAAACTGCAAAACGACAGCTTAATTGTTACAAACGTGGATTGGGATTCTCCCGCATGGAAAGCAGGTATTCGCAGGGGTAACGTAATTCAGGAAATTGATTCCGCACCAGCCACCGATAAAAACACAGAATACATCTACGCAAGTAAGAAACCGGGCGAAAAGGTACATTTGAATCTGATTAAAAACGACACCAAAATCGCTATTCCTGTTGTTTTAGGCACAAAATCAGAAAGATCATTTGAAATAACATCTATGCCTAATCCGGACAAACTCCAATCCACGATCCTGAGCAGCTGGGTAAAGTAGCCAGAATCCAGCCAGAATGACATAAAAAGAGACTATATTGAAGCTTCTGGCTCGATATAGTCTCTTTTTATTATAAACCATTAATCGCACCTGCGACCCGGCATTAATAATTAAACCTTAACCATTAATTAACCCCTGTTCTTGTGTCCCACCACATTTTTTTACCCCACAAATTATCCTTAACATCTGCGATCGAAGCGGCACTGTTTGCTCCATTTAATGTGGTTTCTTCTGCCGGGTAAGGATAACGGAATGGCGGGCGGGTATGGCCCGGGAAAGGCGAACCACTGGCAGCTGGCAATAAAGGAACATCAGTTCTTCTGGACTCTGCCCAGGCTTCATGTCCGTCTTTAAATAAAGCCAGCCATTTCTGCGTGTACAATTTTGTTGTTTTTCCATCCCACTTTACGTTGGTATCACCAAGATATTTTGTGATCACAGCGGCATCCGTAATTCCATTTTCCTGCAAGGAAGCGGTAATTCCGTTTTCATAAAGTTTCTCAGCCGTTAATCCGCCAACATTCCATCCTTTTAAAGCAGCTTCTGAAAGAATAAAAAGAACTTCTGAATAACGCATGAACGGAGAAAAACCAGCTGCATTTTCGCGGAACCTCACACCGATTCTTGAAAACTGAGAAATCGTTGGGGAGCTGATCGGACCAATTTCAACACCTCTGTATGTACCATCGCTTGGTGCAGGTTTTGCGTAAACCGGTAAGCGTGGGTCGTTCAGTTGCGTTAATGTATTGATCAAAGGAGCACTTGGCCCGTGGTCATCACGTGAGCGGAAATCGTTGTTCCATGGCTCAATGTATGGACTTGTGCCCACCCAGTTGAAAAATGCATTGTCAGAATTGCTGCTGAAAACAGGATACTTCGTCGGGTTTGCAGCAATTTCCTCAATGATAGATTTCGAAAGTGCAGGATTGATTCCGGAAATACGGATCGCTACACGAAGACGTAAAGAGTTGCAGAATTTCTGCCAGTTGGCAATTTTTCCGGCGTATAATAAATCTCCCTCGCCAAGCGGATCTGTTGAACCGATTGCGAAAAGATCAGCGGCTGTTTTCAGCTGCGTGATAAGCAAAGGATAAATATCTTCCTGCTTGTCATATTTTGGCGTGATAAAACCTTCGTCACCTTTGATTGCTTCGGTGTAAGGCATATCTCTCCAGCGATCGGTTGCAATCTGCCCAATATAGGCCTGGATCGTCATACCGGCTGCTTTCATGTTGGTTGCCTGCGTTTTATCAGCCTGGTCGATTACGGCCTGGGCATTTTTCAGGTCGCGGTATACTTTTTTCCACAAGTCGCTGATAGTACCGCTTCGGTACATGTATCTTGCTTCGTCGACATATTGAATTTTTCCAAGATGCCCGCTGTATGTTTCAGGTTCATTCATGTTTCCCCAGGCATCGAAATAATTGGCTGAGAAATCCTGAAGAACATAAGCCAAAACATTGGTGATCGGTGCTTCTACGGGGCTGTTTGGATTTGTATTAATTTTTTCAAAATCATTGGTACAAGACTGGGCAGAAAATCCGAGTAGTCCCGCACATAGTATATAGGATGTTATTTTTTTCATGTCGCTATTAGAATTTAACATTAAGTTTTACCCCGATACTTCTGTTGGAAGGAATCTGATATTGTTCGATACCAAGACCGTCATTTCCAACACCGAAACCAGTTTCAGGGTCAATATGCGCTACATTACTTTTATGCGTGTAAAGCAAAGCGACATTGTGAGCAAAAACCGATAGTCCGGCGCCTTTTAGCCATGTAACTTTGTTTGTCAGAGAAGATGGAAGCGTGTAACCAAGTTCGATCTGGCGAAGTTTGATAAAGCTTCCGTCGATAATGGCAGTCTCTTTTCCACCCCAAAGGCTTTGGAAATAATCTCTTGCACCAACACGGATGTTGTTAGGTTCGCCGTTTTCAAGCATCACTTTTTCACCTTTCAGAACATCCTGTCCAACTACAAGTCCGTTTTCACGAATACCGCCGGCAACAGTCGGTTCCAGTACACCGGATTGAAGTCCGAACCACTGCGTTACACTGAATACATCACCGCCTTTGCGCATATCAAGCAGGAAACTTAATCTTACATTTTTGTAAGAAAAACTGTTTGTAACCCCGCCAACCCAGTCTGGCATTACATTACCAACTACTTTTGGAGATGATGTGTACTTTGGTAAACCATCGCTTCCGATGATGATCGCATTCGTTGCTTCGTCACGTAAAAACGCATTGCCACGCATTACACCATAAGCTTGTCCGGGAATAGCATCAACCGTTAAGCTCCATGCCGATGTGATGGTATAAGCTTCCAGTTTTTGTTTCGTAACCGGATCTTCGTATAATTTGTTAACCTTGCTGCTGTTTTTTGCCCAGTTTACATTCATATCCCAGTTGAAACCTTCCGGCTTGCGAATGATACCCAGGTTTAACTGCAATTCAACTCCTTTGTTCTCTATTTCACCCGCGTTCAATTGCAGTTTTTCAAATCCTGTTGAATTCGAAATATTCACCTGCATGATCTGGTTGGTTGTTACCTTGTTGTAATATGTCGCATCCAAACCTAAGCGGCCGTTCAGGAATTGTAATTCCGTTCCGATTTCAGTACTGTTTGCTTTTTCAGGTTTCAGGTTAAGCGGTGGAAGCGTGCTTGAAATACTGTACAAAGTTGTACCGTTAAATCCGGCCGCATTGGCAATGTACGGAGCTTGCAGCAGGTAAGGACTTCCACCGTTACCAACGCTGGCCCAGCTGGCTCTCAACTTACCAAACCGAAGAATTGAAGGACTGATATCAAGCATATTGGTAAACACCCAGCTAGCACTTGCCGATGGATAAAAATAAGACCAGTTATCGCTTGGGAGCGTTGAGTTCCAGTCGTTACGTGCGGTAAGATCAAGGAAAAGAGATTCTTTATAACCCAATGAAGCTTGTCCGAAAATACTGTTTGAGCGTAGCATTGTCGTTTTCATACTCGTAACCGGTGAACCTTTTGTATTACTGATCGTGAAAAGGTTTGGAACGGTAAGCTGGTCAGCGCCAAGAGAGCTGTTGATCTGCTGATTGTTACGATAATTAGCACCCGCCGTGTAATGTAATGACAAATCGTTTGTAATGTTTCCGCCGCCGGTCAAAATAAGGTCAGCATTGAATTCACTCAGACTGTACTGCCATTCTTTAAATTTACCACCACCCCATGTTTTATCCGCCATACTGGTTAAGGTAGCATTGGATTTGTTGTAAGTCAATTCATTACGTCGCTCACTCGACCAGTCCTGGCCTACTCTCACCATTGCTGTCAGCCAGTCGTGGAATTTGTAAGTAGCACTTACGTTACCGTACATTCTGTCTTTTTTACGGGAATGCGTGCTTTTATTTACGTTAAAATACGGGTTGTCGTGGAAGTTGTTATTCCAGTTGTAAGGCATTCCGTTAGCAAATGTTTTTTCATAATTTGCTTCCAGATCTTTCATATCTACCTGACGGCCAAACCATCCGCCGATGGACTGCATCGGGTTATTGCTGTTGTATCCCTGTCCAACCAGGTTGTCATTTTCTGTGCGGACATAGTTTAACAACGCGTTGGTTTTCAGTCGTTTTGTTAACTGCTGCGTTGTGTTCAGCTGGATTGTATATCTTCTCTGATCGGTATTGGGGATTGTTCCCACTTGTTTCTGATTACTGAAAGCGAGACGCGTGTCACCACTTTCTGTACTGTTAGCCACAGCGATGGAGTTATCCAGTGTAAAACCAGTTCTGAAAAAGTCTTTTACGTTGTTTGGATGAGAAATCCACGGCGTAGCGGTACGGTTCCCGTTGGCGTCAAGCGGGCTGTTGTATTGAGGAATATTCAATCCGGCATCCAGGCGTGGTCCCCAGCTTTCATCTACACCATCATTTATACCATTGCCCAGCCCGTCTTTATAAGAAAATCCTACCTGCTGCGCCCAGTCCTGATAATTTCCCGGCTTCAGCGATTCGTCTGCACCGATATCACCAAGGCTTAGAGCGCCGGACTGGTATTGTTTCCACATATATTCCTCACCGTATTTTCCTTGTCCGTATGAGTTTTGATATTTAGGAAGGATGTAAGGTTTTTCTGTTGAAAATCCGCCGGAATAACTTACCGACATTTTATTTCCCGCCCCTTTTCCATTTTTTGTTGTAATTAGAATAACACCGTTTGCAGCCTGATATCCATACAAAGCAGCCGCATTGGCACCTTTCAAAACGGACATCGAAGCGATGTTGTTTGGATCAATTTCGGAAATAGCGTTACCATAGTCAATCGATCCGCCAGAACCTAAATCTGTGGAAAAGTTGCTTACAGGAACACCGTCTACAACGAATAAAGGCTGATTATTCCCGAAGGAGTTGTTACCCCTTAGCACTATACGTGAACCTGAGCCTACTGCACCACTTGCGGATGTAATCTGTACACCGGCAACTTTACCGGAAAGTGAGTTCAGTACATTTTGCTCATTGCTTTGGATCAGATCATTTCCTTTTACTTCCTGGATCGAATAACCCAGTGATTTTTTCTGTCTGGTCATACCCAGTGCTGTCACCACAACTTCACTCAGCTGCTTTAAGTCAGAAACCAGCACTATGTCCAGTACTTTGCGTCCGTTAACAGGTACTTCCTGAGAAGCAAAACCGATAAAACTTACAACCAGTGTACCATTTTCCGGCACAATAAGACGAAATTTCCCGTTTGCATCGGTCGTGGTTCCATTATTTGAGCTGCCTTTAACCAGGATTGATGCGCCTGGAAGTGGGCTGTTATCGTCTTTTGAAAGAATAGTTCCTGATATTTCAATATCAGCCATTTTTGAAAGTTGCTGTACAGGTGCCGCCCAGACATTATTTTCGGGGATGCCAAAACACGTCACAAATGTCAGAAGACAGGCGCGTGTCAGCAAAGTGGAGATAGGTTGCTTCATAATTATTTAGGTAGATTATTACAAATTAGATTCCGAATCAATGGTGTTGTTGCCGGTGACGCTGATCGACGGAGGGGAAATTTGCCTGCTACCTGAATGATTACAAAAGTTGATCGTTTTCATGATATGACGTTAGGTTAATATTGATAATACTAATGATTGTAAAATTACTCCGCGTGATTTTTAAATTCTTCGTATTAATTGCCGGATAGTTTACCGATTTTAACATCACGTTTAAGTATATTTTGTATTATCTGTATTATGCAGTGATTTATATGGAGTATTTGATAAAATGGCAAATTATTTCTTTGCATGTTTTCGTTTGTTAGCAGAAATGCCTGATAAGCAATTGATTATATACGTAAAAAGCTACATATCGTGCTGAAAAACACGTATGTAGCTGAAATGAGCCAGGTCTGTGAAATAATATCGGTAAAGTCTTAAAAAGCGTAATCAGGTATTATAAAAGCTTTTTAAAGAAATCTCGGTGATATTCCCGTGGGGATTTTCCTATGGTTTTTTTAAATACGCGGTTAAAATTGGTAACATTATCAAAACCTGTCTGGTAAGATACGTCGGAAAAACTGTCGAATTTTCCGGACACTACGATTTTGCAAGCTTCATTAACGCGCACTTCATTCAGGAAACTGACAAATGTTTTATCGGTATGTTTTTTAAAATACCGGCAAAAAGCCTGCGGTGTAAGATTGGCAATAGAAGCGATTTCGCTGAGCGTAATATGGTTTTTATAGTTCCCGACCACATATTGAAAAATCTGGTCCATTCGTATTCCTTCTACGTCGGATATGATCTGTTCATTATTGTTGGTAGATAACGCTTTGACGTTTTTTTGAGTGGAAAAAGTGTGAAGCAAGGTGATAAAGTGTGCAATACGGAGGCTGTCGGAGTTTTCCATAATATCCGTCATTATTTTCTTGATCACCTCATAAGCGCTTTCGGGCAACTGCAATCCGTTGTGAACACCCTCAACAAATTTACGGATGACCCCCATTTCAGGAAGTCTCAGAATGTTCTGGAAAAGGTGATCAGGATTGAAGAAAAAGGATATTTCGTGGACATTTTTATTTTGCTCCGGATCGTAATAAGCTTCGTCACTTTTAAAAACATGTGATTGATTGGCTCCAATGATGTACACATCACCGGATTTGAAACGTTGCATGTAATTTCCCGCAATGAGCATACCTTCTCCTTCCTTGATCCAGGTGATCTGAATTTCGGGGTGCCGGTGTAAGTGATTGTAAAAGTGCGGGATAATATTGTCCTGGACTACAATGGTACTCTCTTTGGCGACAGGAATAGTAAATTGTACGACTTTCATGCAATGGGGGAAAAGCTCCGGATGTCTGGAGTAAATTTAGTAAATGGTTGGATATAGAAATATGAAAACACAGTTTTTTATACATCAGCAAAGAAATATCCAGTCATTGGGTGTTTTATTTCTATTAAATCTTTGGGAAACAATTGATGAAAAATTTATATAAAGTCATTTGACGCATTTTATATGTGCTGTTCTCAACTTTGCAGCAATAATCGTGTGATGCGAAAGAGTACTAGAACTTTCCTTTTTTCGGTTTTTCATATCATCCTAGGGCAGCTGCTCATGCCCCGTCCGGTTATAAAAGTTAATAGGTATCACCTTCTTTTATCATGATTGGATCAGGAACAGTAATGTTGGTTTTACAAAGAATCCTGAGCACCGGGAACTCCGGTGCTCAGGATAAGCATAATCAGAAAAGCAGTTCGCTTTTTCATTTTATTTCAACAGGATTTTTTGGGGAGCTCCAAAAAGCATTTCTCCGACGCCTGCCGTTTTTACACCAATTCGTACAAAAACATAATCACGGCTGGCAAGTGCGGCAGAAAGGCTTGCAGTCAACGAGACCGGCTTGGTAAGGTCGGTTAAATCTGCTGCTACTTTTTGAGCATTTCCGGCATTGTTGTTGGCATCCACGATCGTCGTGGTTCCAACATAGAGGTTAACACGTTCAATTTGACGGCTGGTATTTATTTGCTGTAAATTAAAAGTGGCAGAAACCGCTTTTTCCCCCTTTTGATATGTGTCATTTCTGATGACAAAATAAGGTGTGACCGGCACGTCGAGTTCAAGTGAGCCGCTCAGCTGAACATCAATTGAATCGGCATTATCGATCCAGGGACCGTTGCCACGCAATCTCACAAGTTTATAATTTCCGTCAAAAAGACTGGCTGAAAATGTTCCGTCCTGGTTTACATAAACGGGAATCTTGGTAAATAACTGATAACCACGCTGCCACAATTCCAATTGAACGCCATTGGACCTGACGCCTATAACCTGCCCGTCGTGAACAATTCTACCCTTTAAAACAGATTTCGGCTGCTGATAATTATCTTTTTCGCATCCTGAAAATATGACCGCCGAAGCCATCAGTAAAAATGCTGTTAGTGTCGTTTTCATATCTATTAATGGAATGGATTACGGACGATTTTTGGATTATTGTCTATAACAAGCTGCTCAATGGATGAATAATAATTTCCCATCTGGAAGAAGCGTGGTGCACGGAAACGTGGTGCGACAAGCTTGTCAAATACATATTTGCCATGTGTCGGATGCCCCGGACGAACAACGCGGTAAGGATAAAGTGCATAAATAACGGCATCAGGATTGGAAGCATTTCCGTTCCATACTTCATGCGCAATCCGCCAGCGTTTCAAATCCCATACGCGGTGATCTTCGAAAGCCAGTTCAACGCGGCGTTCGTTCTGAAGTCTTTCTATCGAAACTGTTTTCAAGCTATTTGCACCAAAACCAGCTCTTTCACGAACTGTGTTCACATATTTCAATGCATCAGCTGTTTTACCCAATTCCAGAGCAGCTTCACTTGCGTTCAGGTAAATTTCACCCAGACGGAACCTTACCCACCACATATCACTTCGGATACCACGCGTGCTGGACATAGCTGTTTGATCAACATATTTTCTCAGATAAAAACCGGAGTTTGTAACTTCTGTCTGCGAACGCTGCGGGCCGGAAGAACCGGTCAGCAGGCCGCCATCTTCGTAGGTTGAGCCGAGTGTGTTGGACTCAACATTCTGGAAGCTGTTTGTGGATGCGTTCCATAATTTGACACCAGCCTGAATTTGCACAGGAGTTCCACGGAATGACGTTCCCGGATAAATTACAGTACCGTAAAGACGCGCATCTTTATTTGCAAAAATACCCTGAAGATTGTCGTAATAAACATAATCCGAGCCACCGGCATTTCTGGTACGCAACTCTCCCGAAGTTCCGTCCAGATATTCATAGTCTTCAACCAGATTAAGCGAAGGTGTTATGGAAGAAGATGAAAGATTATCCTCCCGAACATTTCTGGCGATATTGTCATACGTAAAACCATGTCTTTTATCTTTGCTCGTCAGATAATCCTGAGCGAGGATCACTTCCTGGTTAGACGTTTTTTTAGTAATTGCATCATAAAAATTTTCACCCAGGTTTGGATTGGTTTGATACAACCGGTATGCACCGCTATTAATAACTTCTTCTGAAGCTGCAAGTGCTTTTGCGTAATAGTCCGCTGCCCGGGCCGCCGGAATGCCAACTTCTCCACCCGGTGTTGAAATAGGAGAGGCCATTTTACTGTTATACTTCGCAATCGAACCTGCGTATAACATAGCACGGCTTTTCAATGCCATGGCAGTATATTTATTCGCACGCGTATTACTTCCGGTATTCCCAAGCTGATCTTTTATCGAATCAAGTTCAGACGCAATGAAATCGTAAACTTCTTCTTCTTTATTTCTAGGTTGCTGCAAATAAGACGGATCGCCGTTAAAATCATAGATTAATTGCTTGGTAACGATTGGTACACCACCCATTCTTTTTACGTGATCGAAATAAACAAAAGCTCTTACGAAACGCAATTCAGCCGAAAACTGACTTTTTTGAATTGCTGACAGTTTGGTACTGAACTTCTCAATGTTTTCCAATGCCAGATTTATATCCCGAATTAGTCCGTAATCCCACAGGCGCCAGCGATCAAATGGATAGGAAATAATATTATTTCGACCATCATCATTGTTTGACCACATGGCTTCGTCATAAGCTGCAAACTCTGCCCAGCCTGTATTTAAAGTGGTATGGGCAGGCAAACGATCATAATAATTTGCCAGCAAACCCGTGATCAGTTTCGGGTCATTCCAAATTTGATCTTCAAGAATTAAATTTTGCGGCTCTCTGTCCAGCCAGTTCTCAGCGCATCCTGAAAGGAGAAAAAGCAGGAGAACGAATGATGTATATTTTGATATTCTTTTCATAAAAATCAGATTAAAAAGTAAGATTGAAACCAACATTCAACAAGCGCTGCTGGGGATATACCAAAGCATTTCCGGATGAAATTTCAGGGTCGATTTCGTATTTTTTTACGTTGTCGAGTGAAAATAAATTGGTTGCATTGACATACAGACGAAGCCCTGATAAACCAATTTTTTTCGCAAGTTTCTGGTCGAAATTATATCCAAGTTCTATGTTCCTAAGACGGATATAGCGCACGTTTGTAATCCAAAAATCACTTTTACGGAAGTTTACGTGGCTGGTATTATCTTTTCGTAAAGCTGGATAAGTTCCCGGAATCCATTTGCTGTTTGGGTCAAACGGATCTTCGCGATGCCAGCGGTCTTCGAGCATGAAATGTGGCGAAGTTCCGTTGTTTTGGTAAGGTATTTTCAATTCCCAGTTTCTCTGGAAGCTTTGCATCGACGCGCCGGCAAAGTCGAAGAACAATGAGAATCCTTTATAAGCCAAACTTCCGTTAAAGGCAAAACTCAAATATGGATTCGCTCCTTCGGCATATCCGATCGGTCTTTCGTCCAACTCGTTAATAATACCGTCGCCATTAACGTCTTTGTAAATGAAATCACCCGGTAATTGTGACCTGTTCCCTTGTCCATCGTTGTCAATCGTATGGCTCTCAATTTCTTGTTGTGATTGAAACTGGCCTTCTACCTGATAACCCCAGTTGATATCTCCCCAACGGTCTACATAAGAATTACGATATTCATTGTAGGAATTTCCAAAGCGGGGTTTATAGAAATCAAGATCTTTCCGGCGGGATAAAGTTGCGTTAGCGCTGAATGTATAATCAACTTGTCCTAATGAACTTTTGTAGGTCAGTACGGCTTCAATTCCCTTATTGACGTCTGAATTCAGGTTTTCATTCGGAAGGGTGTATCCAACTTCTGATGGAAGCAAAACGTCATAACGCGCTGCTGGCAAGCCTTCACGTTTACGCTGGAAAACATCAATCTGACCATTTAACTTTCCACCCATAAAACCAAAGTCAATACCGAAATTGGTTGAAACATTGGTAATCCAGGATAACGTGGTAATTGGCAATCCGCGTGGACGTACGCCGATGTTGTATGTACCGTCAAAAATTGCACTTCCCTGAAGAAAGTTGTACCCTGGTAAATAGCTGAATGGAGCTACAATGAAATTGTCATTAGCGAGACGGTCACTACCAGTCCGGCCATAAGAAGCACGAATTTTAAGGTTGCTGAAAACATTTTCAAGTTTTCCTTTGAAGAAATTTTCTTCTGAAATACGCCAGCCGGCCGAAACGCCAGGGAAGAATCCGAAACGTTTTCCGGGCGCATATAAGAATGAGCCATCATAACGCCCCACTGCTTCAACAAGATATTTTTGTTTGAAAGCATAATTTACCCGGCCGATATAGCCTGCCCGGGCCTCTGTGCTCCATTCATCCAAAAGATAATCCTGGTTGGCGAAGGACATTAAAGGAATGTAATTATTTGGCGGCACCGTGTGGACGATCATGTAAGTATTCACGTTATCAGACTGCTCATAAGCACCGACTGCCGAAATTTCATGATTACCAAAAGTCTTGTTATAGCTTAGCTGAAATTGTGCAAAACGATCAACAATATTACGCTTGCGGCGCTCTCTCCACGGATTCTGGTTTCCACCACCGACTACTACGTCATAGGTATCTTTTTCGGCGTTATAAGTGTAGGCATCATACGTATATTCAAACCCGTCAAAGTCGAAATTCGTAAAACCATAGGAGTACGTTCCTTTGGCTTTCAAACCAAATCCGAAGTCGTATTCTGCAAAAAAGTTGCTTTTACAACACGCGTTAATTCATCTATATATCCTGTAATTTCCTTTGTGTAAGTGGCAGGATTGACGTTAACGTTATGCGTTTGATTGATATAATTCGGGTTATCATTCGCATAAGGGCGTTCCGTAGGCCACATGGTAAAAATACTCAGGAACGGGTTGAAATAATCGTCAAGCCCAGGAACTCCAACCTGAGATCTGTTTTCGATACGACCGTTGATCTGTGTTCCAACTTTCAGTTTTTTAGTAATATGCGCCTCAATATTCGCCTGAATATTGGTTCTTTTAAATTTGTAATCTTTAATTAAGGCATCCTGGTTCAGCTGTCCGAAAGAGAGATAATAATTGATTCTCTCTGTTCCTCCCGACACGTTTGCATTACCATAATATTGCGGAACGTTCGGACGCATGACCATTTTGTAATAATCAAAACTCTGAAATCCTTTTTCAGTTCCGGTTTTCCACTTTGCCAGTTCTTCGGGCGTGATCGAAGGCGTGCGGCCCTGATTCACGTCCGATTCGACCAACCCGCGCATATGCTGATATGCGTTGGCCGGTTTTGGATATCGGGTGAAATTTTGCAAACCATAGTAACCCGAAAGATTTATTTTTGCCGGTCCATCGCCCGCTTTTCCTCTTTTTGTCGTAACAAGAATTACACCGTTCGCAGCACGCAGACCATAAATTGCGGCAGAAGCATCTTTCAGAATAGAAACACTTTCAATATCATTTTGGCCTAAATTATTGAAGTTGGTCGCGTCTGACGGAATCCCATCGATTACGTAAAGTGGCGTTCCCATGTTACGGATTTGTATGGAGGTAGCATTTCCCGGACGAGCATCTGCCTTCCGTGCGGTTATCCCTTGGACCCGGCCAACCAGCGCGTCGGATGTTCCGATCGAGGGTGTTCTAATTAAATCCTTCGCCTGAATATTACTAACAGCACCGGTAACCGTAGCGGCAGATTGGGTTCCATACCCAACCACAATTACTTCCCGAAGTTCTTCATTGCTCGGAACCATTGTAACCTTAATTGTCGACTGATTTCCTATGGCAATATCCTGAGATGTGTATCCAATAAATGAAAAAGTTAAGGTTTGAGCGTCGTTTGGAATATTTAAAACATAGGCTCCGTCAGCACCGCTGCTTGTTCCGATCGATGTTCCTTTCACAACAACACTTACACCAGGTAATGGATTACTGTTCTCATCGACTATTGAGCCTGAGATCGTCTTTTCAATGTAATTTTTCCCTTCATAGGTAATTGTGGTTTTGTTCGAAAATTTTGGAATTATATGCGCGAGGGTTTCCTGCGGGCATAAGCAGACGGCAGTTATGAAAACGCCGAGGGTCTTGGAAATACCCCATTCCGGATATCCGTTACGTTTTTTCATTTGTGTAAATAATTAAATTAGAGATGAGATAGTAATTATTTTAAGTACTCTGTATTTGTATAAATCAAATATTTATTGAATTAATCATATTAAAATTTGGGCGTATTTTTCCTACACAACATTTCCGAAGAAACAGTGCTCTGCTGGCTGAAAAGTACGTTCTGGTGGTATGTAGAGGGGTTATATTTGAACGCTATCTAATAAACGTTCCTGTTAGCTTTTACTGATGGTTTATTCATAGGCCAGAAGATTGATATGAGAGATGAGTGTAAAAATCTTCAAAAAATGTAGGGTTAAAAAACTGGCCGTCACCGAAGCAACGGCCAGCTATGTTTTTTATTCTTTTACTACCTTCATAACACCTGTCATCAGACGCCAGTGGCCCGGGAATGTGCAGACGTAAGGATAATCACCAACTTCTTTCGGTACCACAAATTTCAAACGATATGTTTGTTCCGGGTTTACAAGAGGAGTCGCAGCAATGATTTGCGGGATATTAGGTACATAATTTTTCTCTGCACCGTCTTTTGCTGTGATCATTTTATCAGCAGCTGCACCAATGATAGCAGTTGTTTTTGGTTTCCCAACAACGATGTTATGCTGCATGGCATCAGGGTTTTCAAAGATGATTTCCACCGTTTTTCCGGCTACTGCTGTAAACTCTGTAACACTAAACTTCATTTCTTCACGAATCGCTTTAATACGAACGATCTGAACGTTAGGATCTGAGGCTACTTCATCCTTGATACCGTAAGACTCCATAAGTGTTGTAAATTTCGCGCTCAGGTCGTCCTGGATATTTTCTTTTACAGAAACAAGTAAGGTACGGTTTGCATCAGAAAGCGTTTCTTTACGTTTCGGATTCCACGCACCAAGAACACCTTTCAAAACTGCATTTCTTCCTTGTGGATCAAGCGATTCAGCCGTTTTGATAAGGTCGAGCACTTCGTCGCCGGAAGCATAAGAAGTATAACCACGTGTAGCTCTTTCCAATGCAAAGTCAGACAAACGATCCAGACGTTTCACTTCGAAGCTTTTGCTCATCGTGTTATTTTTGTTCTCGTCTTTTTCAGGAACCACGTTGTCAACATCGACAGTCGCTGTCACGTTAACTTTTCCAGCTTCATCCGACGTAAATCCGAAACCAGCTTTCCATGGTCCATTGTTCCCTTCGGTCAGTTTAATCGTTTCGCCAGGCGCAATACCTGCATTTAACTGACGGCTAACATAATTGGTATTCAAAGAACGGCTTCTGATCCCTACATTTACTACCGGAACAAGCTCTTTCGGCACGGCAACACTTCCCTGGTTTGTAATTTCAATCACCACTTTTGCATATTCACGCACATAAGGGGTTGCAGGTTCGATGGTAATATTCGTAATCGCAAGCTCAGCCGAGCCCTGAACAGTCACTTTATTTGCTTCGTGATTGTCATGATTCATTTTCGAATGATCCATTACCGTTTTCTTAGAATCCGTTCCGGCTGATTTTTGAGATCCCGCTTTGCTTATACGCTGAGCCAGATATTTCTGACGCAGTTTGCCATCATGGGAGTTCAGGATCGCAGCAAAAGCATCTGGCATCCAGCGATCGTCTGCTTGCGCATAGGTATCTAAAAGTCCTAAAACAGCCGTTTCAACCTCTGGTGTCAAAGGAATTTCACTAAAAGCTAAAATCGTGTTCAAAACAACCAAAGGTTCTTTATCATGTAGTGCGTCAATGGACAACAATGTCTTTGCTGTTTCTGGCGTGCGAGGTAAAACCTGTACAGCAGTTTTGCGAACAGCATTGCTTGGGTGTTTTAGAGCAGCGTTTACTGCTGTCAAAACCTGTGGATCTTCAATAGCATTTAGTCCGTGAAGTGTCCATAAGGCATGAATGGCAGCAGTATTTAAGCCCACCTCATCAACGGATTTGTCATTTACCAAAGCAACAAGTTGAGGAACAACGTCTTTTTGTCCGCGTTCTACCAACAATCTTTGTGCATGACGTCTCCACAACATATTGGTGTTTTTCAAAGTCGCAACCAATTCTTCAGGGCGGCTTTTGCTAAGCGAAAGCGGTGTATAAGCTGGTGCTTTTTTATAAGCAATACGGTACAAACGGCCATGAGTAAAATCTCGCAATGGCGTTTCATAAGCATTTCCTGAACCGTTTTCAGATCCTTTTGGTGTCGGGTTATGCTGGATGATGTAGCTATACCAGTCAGCGATCCAAACGGCTCCATCCGGGCCAACTTCTGCAAACACAGGAGCAACCCATTCGTCCGCACCGGCAAGCAGGTTGAAACCAAGTTTGTCTTCATAATCCGTTCCGTTTTTGTCCATAAAATTCTGGTGAAGAATATGTCCTGTTGGTTCAGAAACGAAGGCAACGTTGTTCCAGTATTTTTTTGGATAAGCACGTGCTGTGTAAAAATTATGTCCGGCAGCAGCGGTGAAACCTCCGAAAACGTCAACCTGACGAACTTTCGGCGTGATCGGCTGCATGTCTTTATGCGTATCTGTACTGCGGCTTCCATTGTCAACTTTGCTGGCTCCAAAATAACGGTTAGGGATTGCGCTGTACCAGCCATGCGAGTTGTTAGCCGTAGAACCGAACAAATCACCTGCTTCGTTAAAACCTAGTCCCCAGGTATTATTTGAAGTTTTTGCAACAATTTCCATATCAGAACCATCTGGTTTGAAACGGAAAAGTGCCTGTCCGAAATCCAGATTATTGCTTTTCCCAACTTTACCTTTAAAGCCGGAATAACCTACTGATCCGTAAACCCAATTGTCAAAACCATAGTGTAAATTTGAAGGTCCTGCGTGTGTATCACCCGTTCCGAATCCGCTGAAAAGAATTTTCTTCACATCTGCTTTATCATCTCCGTCTGTGTCCTGCAAGAACAGCATATGCGGAGCCTGTGAAACAATCAGACCGCCATTAGCAAAAACAAGACCGGTAGGAATGCTCAGATCATCCGAGAATTTTGTGAATTTATCAGCCTTTCCGTCTTTATCCGTGTCTTCACAGATTAAGATATAATCACTTCCGCCCGTATCTTTTCTTTCGTTCGGATAATCTTTTGTGATCAAAACAAACAATCTGCCACGCTCATCCCAGGTCATCGCGATCGGGTGCATAACATCAGGTTCGTGGGCGAAGATGTCCAGCGTGAAATCTACCGGTATTTGAATATGTTTTACTGATTCCTCAGGAGAAAGTGGTAGCTGCTGAAGTTGAGGCCCGGGGCGCTGTTCGTAGTTAGGCAGTTTTGCTTCTCTGTACTCAAACGGTTTTGGCGCTAACGCAGCGAATGCTTTTTTAGCATCATCATTAACTGCCCAAAGAATTCCTTTTTCGATCAGATCGTGGAAACCAGGAACCGCCCAGGTACGTTCGTCATGTCCGTAAGCAGTGTAAAAAACACGACCTTTTCCATGCGTACGAACCCATGTGTAAGGTTCTTTTTCAACACCCGGCTTATCTTTCGCCTGATCTTTCTGAATAATGCGTTCCGTGAGAACGATGTTGTCGGGCTGCAATAATTTATGAAGGTAAGTCTCATCAACCGTTTTGAAAGACTTCACACCAGCAAGTGCCGGATGGTCAGGTTTGGTCCAAACCGGCTGGATGGTATCCCAGGTATGACGCCAGAATTGTCCGCCGATCAGTTTCACAACCTCAGGATTGTTACGGAAACAATAAGAAGCACAGTGAACCGGAATAAAACCCTTGCCGCTTGCCACATAATCCAATAATGCTTTGGCCTGCTGCGGAGCAATTGAGTCCCAGTTTGCATAAAGCATTAATGCATCGTATTTGTTTAGCGTTTCAGGATTCAGATCATTCAGGTCATCCGTGTAAGTGAAGTTGATTCCCTTAGGTCCAAGGGCTGCCATAATCTGCGGCGCGCGCTCGGAAGACTTGTGATGACCGATGGTGTCTCCAAGGAAAAGCACCTCAATCCTGCGGCCTTTGAGGGCTTCGGTTTTGCTCACAACATTCTGTGAGGACTGATGAACGGCACATCCCAGCAGGATAATACCAATTAAAAAGGATAAGGCTTTGGTTTTCATTTAGTTATTTAAAAATTGTTTGTAAGTCCGGTAATTCTAAAATTCTTTTAGTTATCCCATTCAGAAATATGTTGAAAATCAAATAAATATTTCTCCTGATAATCAATCTCGAAATCGGTTAACATTTTAATATATTCTTCTTTGAATGTATGCGTCTTGTGATGTACTTCCTGATTGCCAATATATTTTCTTACTGCGTCAATGTGAGAACGACTGTATGAAATCCGGCATTCCATTAATAGCCAGCGGCTTTGTTTTTTTATTCGAAATAATTCCTCCTATGTAAGCATACAGTTCATCCTTCCAGGCTTTTTTAATTATGCTTTCCCGTCCCTGAACTGAGAAGACAATTTGTATATATAGTTGTGTGTATATATTTGCCATTTCAATTTGATATAGTGTGTTGTAACATGTATTTGTATTTGATAAACCTATGATATTTCGGTGCTCTGCATCATCTGGGAAACGTTTATTTTTTTACCCTGAAAATGGTGCAGAGCACCCCGATATTTGTAGAAACCTGTGCCTTTGACCAATAATCCCAAGGTGCAGAGCACCGAAATAATTAAGGTCAATTAGATAAATTTACGCGTTTTTAAAATCAGGCAACTGAATCAAAGCCCCGCCTTGCAAAGCAGACTCATGTGCCAGAATTCCAACACTTGTCCAGTTTGCCGACTGCCATGCATTCGGGAAAGGATCACGGTCTTCAACCAAAGCTGTGAGGAATTCGTGGGCCAAATGCGGGTGCGAACCTCCGTGACCGCCACCTTGAACAAACGAAAGATGTGAATTATCGTCAGCATCATAAACACCGTGGCCGGTAAACTGCTGAATTTCTTCCGGCAGCAAATGTGCGTAATCTGGTGTTTTTACATGTTCAGCAATTTCATGTTCCGGTTTTTTAGCGGTATGAATTACCGGATCTTCACCTTCGATCAAAGGCCATTCGAAAGATTTTTTGCTTCCGTACACCTCAAAGCTTTCACGATACTGGCGTGCAACGTCAAAAAGTGAACGGTATACATAAGCGGATAAATCGCTATCCTTGAATTTAATGTGAGCAGATTCAACAGCAAAAGGTGAATTATGAATTTTTGCCAGATCTTCACTGATTGTACCTGAACCAAAGCAGGAAACATATTCAGCTTCCAGTTTGAGCAACCCGGCTACTGGCCCAACGCAATGCGTCGCATAATGCATCGGAGGTAATCCTGGCCAGTAATCAGGCCAGCCTTCCATATCCTGCTGGTGGCTGGCTTTTAAAAACTGAACTTTACCAAGTTCTCCTTTTTCATAAAGTTCTTTCACGAACAGGAATTCACGGGCATATACCACGGTTTCCATCATCATGTACTTTTTGCCAGTTTCCTTGCAAGCTTTTACAATTTCCAGACAGTCTTCAACGCTGGTTGCCATAGGAACTGTACAGGCCACATGTTTTCCGGCTCTTAACGCTTTCAGGGTTTGCTCGGCGTGATTTGGGATAGGCGAATTGATGTGAACTGCATCCACTTTCGGATCGTTCAAAAGGTCTTCATAACTTGTGTAACGAACATCAATACCATATTGGTCGCCCACTGCGTTTAACTTTGACTCTGTACGCTGGCAGATCGCATACATATTAGCGTTTGGATGACGCTGATAAATGGGGATAAATTCAGCTCCGAAACCGAGACCAACGATAGCAATGTTAATTTTTTGTGACATATAATAGTAAAGGATTAAAGATTCGGATGAAATTGTAATGACTTGAATTTAAAGCCTCAGTACCGGTTTTTCAGGATATTTTTTACATTACCCGGGATAACGAATTGCACTATGCACAGCACTTTTATTAACAATACAATTTTACAGCAAAATAATGCTAAAAACTTTACGTCTTTTGATTAGTACTAACTGTATTTTGACTTTTTTTTGTGCGTATAGCATGTTTTGGGCAAAATAAAGCTATAATCAAATTTAAGTGATATTTGGTTTAAACGATATTAATGAATAAAAAATGATCAGACCAGCAGAACCAGAGGATGCCGCCGCCGTAGCACCCATGATGATATTGGCTATGGATCACATAGCCGGTATTTTTGCTAATTCGGAAAACTATGATGATGCAATTCCGTTTTTTGACAAATTTTTCAGACAGGATGATAACCAATATAGTTATGTCCATACACTTGTTTTTGAAAATGAAGCAGGTGTTGTAGGTTCTGTCACGGGGTATGATGGGAAATTGCTCAGGAAATTAAGAGAGCCAATTCTGAACGAACTGCATAAATCCAGGCCTGACTTTTTCCCTGACGATGAAACCGAAGCCGGTGAGTACTATCTTGATTGTGTAAATGTAAGAAGCGACCAGCAGGGCAAAGGGATTGGGAAAATTTTGATAAACGCATTTTGTGATCATGCCTGTTCATTGGGACATATGCGGGTTGGACTGATCGTGGACCTGGAAAATCCGGCAGCGAAAAGGTTGTATGAAAATTTAGGTTTTCATATAGCCGGAGAAAAGAATTTCATGGGTCACCGCTATTACCATATGGTGAAAATCAAGGCTGAATAGTAAATATTAATGCTAAATAGATTTAGCATTAATATTTATCTCACATTTTAAAAAACCGTAACTTGTGAGCTCCTAACCTTTATAAAAGAACCGATTCGTAATGAAACCTCGTCTTATTTCCCTTGACGTCCTGCGTGGCCTCACGATTATCCTGATGACAATAGTCAATAATCCGGGAGATTGGGGACATGTTTATTCGCCTTTGTTACACGCCGAATGGCACGGATGCACACCGACAGACCTGGTGTTTCCTACATTTCTTTTTATCGTGGGTGTTTCAGTGGTTTTGGCAACACCGAATAAAAACCTGAATGCTGTGTCTTTGCAAAAAATAATTACCCGCACGCTACGGATTTTTTGTCTGGGTATGTTTTTATATTTTTTTTCCAAAATTCAGGCTTTCGGACTGGAAGGTTTGCCGTTATTGGCAATCAGGCTGGGTATAACAGCCATTGTTGTTGTAGCGTTATTTAGCGAATATGACCGGAAACTTCAATTTTTGGTGGCCGTCACGGTTTTTGTGCTTATGGCAGTGCTGGCTTTTGGTGGATTTACGGCGTATGAAACAGTACGTATTCCCGGCGTTTTGCAGCGTATTGCGATTGTTTATCTGATCGTTTCTTTGCTGTATTTAAAAACCGGATGGAAAACGCAGGCAATGATTGGTGTTGGGGTATTATTGGCCTACTGGGCATTGATGACCCTCGTCGCTGTTCCTGGCATAGGAGAACCTAATTTTGAAAAAGGAACAAACCTTGCCGCCTGGCTGGATAATTATTTGCTTCCCGGGCATTTATGGGTAACTTCTAAAACCTGGGATCCGGAAGGAGTTTTGAGCACACTTCCTGCAATCGGCACAGGTATTGCAGGGCTTTTGGCCGGAACGTTATTAAACGGTTCGTTATCAAAAGATAAAAAAGCGGGATATCTGCTGGCCGGAGCAATCGCCGCTATCGTTATCGGACTGCTTTGGAATATTGTTTTTCCGATCAATAAAGCACTTTGGACAAGTTCTTATGTACTCTATGCCGGAGGGATCGCGTCACTTGCCCTAGTCATTTTGTATTATGTAATTGATGTTTTAGGTATTGCCGGCTGGACAAAATTCTTCGTGATTTTCGGGGTAAATCCCATGGTTGTATTTTTCTTTTCCGGTATTATACCAAGAGTGTTAAGCAGCATCCTGATTGACCACCCAACCGACCCGGCGCATGATCCAATCGGTTTGCAGACTTATTTTTATCAGTTTCTTCTTTCCCCGCATTTTTCCAATCCGATGAATGCGTCACTTGCCTACGCGCTGACTTACCTCACTTTTTGGTTTGTGATTTTGTATATCCTTTATCGCAGAAAACTGGTATTTAAGGTTTAGAAGTTGCGTGTGTAAATTTTGCCTAAATTGCTTTTTTAAATTTTTTTAAAATCTGATTACCCTTAGACTTAGAATGATAGAACGTAGAACATTTTTGAAAACATCTGCTTTGGCTGCCGCCGGAATTGCTGCGGGTAACTGGTCATTTGCAAAAGGAAGTCCTGCTGATTTTCCAACCGTGCGAATAGCTGCCGACAAGCGTAGTTTTAAAAGCAGCGCTGTGGAAGCTACCATAACAAGGATGAAAAAGGTGATCAAAGATCCGGAGCTTGCCTGGTTATTTGAAAATTGCTTTCCCAATACGATTGATACAACCGTTCATTTCAAGCCTGTGGATGGCAAACCTGATACTTTTGTAATCACCGGCGATATCGATGCCATGTGGCTTCGCGATAGTTCGGCGCAGGTTTGGCCGTATTTACCTTTGATGAAGGAGGATCCGCAATTACAGGAAATGGTGGCAGGGTTAATCAACCGTCAGACGAAATGTATTTTAATCGATCCTTATGCCAATGCATTTTACGACAGGCCAAAGGAAAGCGAGTGGACCAGTGATAAAACGGCGATGAAACCGATGCTCCATGAGCGGAAATGGGAATTGGATTCACTTTGTTACACCATCCGTTTGTCTTATAATTATTGGAAAACAACGGGTGATACCAAACCTTTTGACGAAGATTGGTTAAAGGCAGTTGGACTGATATTAAAAACTTGTAAGGAACAGCAGCGAAAGGAAAATCGCGGGCCATATACTTTCGGCCGTACCACGGCCTGGTCTACAGATACTGTTCCCGGCGATGGATATGGAAACCCGATTAAACCGGTTGGGCTGATTGCAAGTACGTTCCGTCCTTCGGATGATGCAGTGGTTTACCCGTTTTTTATCCCTTCCAATTTTTTCGCCGTTGTATCTTTCCGCGAAGTTGCCGAGCTTCTTGAAAAAACAAAACAGGATGCAAAACTGGCAGCTGAGTTTAAAGCACTGGCAACGGAAGTAGAAAATGCTTTGAAAAAATACGCGGTGTATCCTCACCCGCAATTCGGCAAAATTTACGCTTTTGAAGTGGATGGATTCGGAAATCACTTACTGATGGATGACGCCGGGATTCCGGGTTTGATCAGTATGCCTTACCTGAATGCAATGTCGGTAAAAGATCCGGTTTATGTGAACACGCGGAAATTTGTACTGAGTGATTCAAACCCTTATTTCTTTAAAGGAAAAGCGGGTGAAGGTTTGGGAAGTCCGCATACGCTGATTGATCAGATCTGGCCTATGGGTATCATTGCGCGTGCGATCACGTCAACGGATGATAAGGAAATTGAAGCGCAGTTGAAACAACTTAAAAACACGCATAATAACACTGGCTTTATGCATGAGTCTTTTGATAAGGATAATCAGGCAAAGTTTACGCGTAAATGGTTTGCCTGGGTCAATACTTTGTTCGGAGAATTAATTTTAAAACTGGAAAAAGAGAGACCGCATTTATTGGCGAAAGTATATTAAGTACTGATCATTCAGAAAACCACCTTTGAAGTACAGTTAATCTTTTTGAAAGATAATCAGGTAATTTTTTATCCGTCCGACGGCGGAAAAAGCTATCGGACGGAGCCTCCGTTCTGATGGCTTTTTCCGCCATCAGAACGGTAATAACCCTTGTGAAGTATGTGGTAATAACTACGCTTGAAGTGCATCAAACAAAAGTTAGGCCGCCCTTTAAGCTTGTATTATACTGATAAACAGAGTATTGTAAAAATACCAAACCCCGAATATGCCATTATCTGGTATAATTCGGGGTTTTTGCTTATCTTAAGGTTACCACACTTCAAAA